>ERZ791695.21-NODE-21-length-178511-cov-9.75128_pt1 | contig 178511 bp, 134 predicted proteins | sample MGYA00509956_ERZ791695 | MGnify/ENA primary metagenome ERZ791695 (study PRJEB30046, sample SAMN00715234) | human gut metagenome | study: EMG produced TPA metagenomics assembly of the A metagenome-wide association study of gut microbiota in type 2...
CGTTTTTACGTAGGGCGTTGCCCTACGCTATATAATTAAGCCCTTTCAGGGCACTCCGCAAAATAATCATTTAGCGATTTTTCATCAGTCTTCTGTCACCTTTGAAAAGAACCTTTTCCTTTTCATCCGGGTCTGTATCTTTATACTGTTTTTGAGTTTCCTGAAGCAGTTGCATCAGCTCTTTTTGTTTTTCAGCATATTCCGGTTTGCCGAAGACATTGTTCATTTCTCTTGGGTCAGCTTTCATGTCATACATTTCCCATTCGTCGATGTCGTTGTAGAAATGAATCAATTTGAAGTCTTGTGTGCGAATACCATAATGACGTTTCACAGAATGTTCAGCAGGGTATTCGTAGTAATGATAATAAGCTGCTTTGCGCCAATCGGCAGGAGTTTTGCCTTCGTTCACCAATACCGGTTTCAGGGAGGCTCCTTGGATATCCGATGGAATCTCTATTCCGGCAAAGTCGAGGAAAGTAGGAGCAAAGTCCACATTCATGCTGATGGCATTACTGGTACTTCCTGCTTTAATTGCTTTCGGATAACGGATAATAAGCGGCATGCGTTGACATTCTTCATACATGAAGCGTTTGTCAAACCAGCCATGTTCGCCAAGGAAGAAACCTTGGTCGGAGGTGTAGACAATGATTGTGTTGTCCAGCTCACCAATTTTTTCGAGATAATTCAGCAGGCGGCCGATATTTTCGTCTACTGCCAGAACTGTCGCCAGATAATCACGCATATATTGCTGATATTTCCAGCTGATTAATGATTTGCCTTTCAGGTCACCTTTGCGGTATTCGGCAATGCGTCCGGCATATACAGAGTCCCATTTATCCTGAACTTCAACAGGCATACGTTTGTATACACTGTAAAGACGGTTGGTGGTATCTTTCAGCATTTCTTCACGAGTCAGCAATTTGAGGTCCCAGTCGTTTGTCAGTGTATGTTCGATAGACATATCCTGTTCACGGGCTGCTCTTCCGCGGCCTTCATAGTCGTCGAACAGATTAGCCGGTTCCGGGAAAGTAGTATTGTTGAATATACCCAGATGACGGGGAGCAGGCATCCAGTTGCGGTGCGGAGCTTTCTGATGATACATCATGCAGAAAGGCTTGTTCTTGTCGCGACCTTCGAGGAATTCAATGGCTTTATCAGTAATAATATCCGTGGCGTATCCTTTTTCTACAATATGCTTCCCGTTTTCCCAAAAATCAGGATCGTAATAGTCACCTTGTTCGTGTTGGCCGCTAAGGATGCTCCAATGATCGAATCCTTGCGGTTCACTGATAAGATGCCATTTACCAATTATTGCAGTCTGATATCCGGCTTGTTGAAGCAGTTTGGGGAATGTCTGCTGATCTCCGTTGAACGTACTGGCGTTATCGGTAAAACCATTCTCGTGGCTGAACTTACCGGTGAGGATGCAGGCGCGTGAAGGTCCTGAAAGAGCGTTGACAGCGTAGCAGTTGTCAAAACGGATACCTTCGTTGGCAATCCGGTCCATGTTAGGAGTCTGAATCAAATTTCCTCCGTAACAGGACATTGCTTGAGTGGTATGGTCATCCGTCATCATGAAGATGATGTTCGGTTGTCTGGTCTCTTCTTTCTTTTGATTGCCGCAGGAAGCGAGACTTAGTGCAGCTAGTGGGAGGAGTAGGGCAGAGGGGGTGTAATAGTTTTCCATAATGATGAAGGGGAGTGACTAAAAAGCCGGTTGCATCTCCAATTCCCTTCCTTCCGGAAGGAGGAGAAATTGAGATGCGACCGACTTTTTAGTCAGCTTTATTATAGTTTGTATTTTAATGACTGTTTCTTTCCGTTTACTTTCACTTCTACTTCCAGTCCGTTTTCATCGAACGCTTTGTTCTTGAACTTAGCTGCAAATTTAGGGGCATCTGCGCTTTTCTTAACTGGGTAGATAACTGTGATGTAACGTACAGCTTCTTCGCCGTCTTTCTTCACGTTGAAAGATACATTCATACGTTTGTAACGTTTGCGATAAGCAGTTGAGCACCAACCCGGTTCTTTCTTCATCGACATACCGTCGGGACCGAAACATTGCAGTTTCATGTTGCTGCCGTCTTCAAATTGTGTCAGGAACGTCATGTCTTCGCGGCTGTTGGCAATTTCTCCTTTTGGCATTTGATAGTGAAGATTGATGGAACCTTTGGCGCTACCGATCATTTCGTCTACAATGACAAAGTAAGTGTTGTCAACGAAGAAAACGGAACGACGGTGTTTCAGGTTCTTGTAACTAGGATTTTCGGTCACTAAAGTTTGGATAGCACCTTCCGGTTGCCACAATTTAGTCACAGATTCTGTCGTATCCAAGTTCTTGTTGTTCAGCGTTACTGTGTTGTGAACACAAGTCTGACGGTGCCAGTTGCGTTGTTCCATCACTTCGCCTTCACCGGCATAGACATACGAACCAGAATCCGGGAACAAATTCTTGCCGTTAAACCAAAGTTCAAACGTTCCGTTATCCGGCTGACAATGCCAGAATGCTTTCGGACCAGCTTTTACTACCATTTGCGTAGCATCCATTCCCCATGAGTTACGGAATACAAAGAAACCTGATTTCAAGAATCCTTTAGACATATAATCCGGCAATGCACCTTCTTTACCTTCAGTTGCGAAGTATTTGATAGCCTGGTTTTTGGGGAATAGTTTACTCCATGCTTTGTAGTTTTTCACCATTTCTTTCTTTGTTGTCAACTTAGCATCGCTGAAACATGGATTGGTATAATCAGGGAAAGAAATGTTTGCGTAGAACATAATCATGCTTTCAATGGTATCCAAATAATCTTGAGGGAATTCCTTACGGAATCCGTTGGCATCTGCGATACCTAAAGCTTTACAGAAAATGTTAATAGCTGCCAGATGATAATGTGGGTCGAGTTCGAACTGTCCGCCGTCTTCGTATACCTGTACATGAATTTCACGGTTCAGAATATCGATACCGCTTTTTCTCCATGCCGGAGCATCTTTGAATTCAGGGAAGAAAGCACCGGCGTAGATCATACGTTGAGCTTCAAACAGCAAGTGGTTACCTTGATCGGAATAATTAGCAAGGATATGTATAGCATGTTTGTGATAGTTTACCAGGAATTCTGTCAGGAAGTCCGGAGTGAAAGAAGGAGAAGGGAGGAATAACTGGAACTGTGAAGTCTGGTCTTGCAGACGATTACTAACTTCCAGCGGGCGCCATGCGAAACGTACGTTTTCTATTTCACCTTTGATTTTTCCATCACTTAACAGCTCATATTCTTTTTTGTCCATCTTTACCAACGGATTCTTTTTAATCCAGTCGATATACTGATGTGCCCATTCTTTAGCATATTTCTCGTCACCGGATATGCGATAAGCCTTTCCCATCGGAGTGAACCATTTGTGGCGGTGCAATTGCCAACGGAGTTCATTGTCTTTCACCGGCCAGTATTGCCAGTTGATGTCTTCTCCGTAGTTGTAAGAAGGCTGATAACCTTTATGTACGAAGAATGTATGTTTCAATCCGTCATCTGCCCACTGCTGTTCTTCTTTGCTGATAGTCACTTTGTTCAGATTGATATCCGGAGTTTTTACATTGGTACGTGCACGGTAATAGTCTAATAATGCTTTGGCAGCATCCTCATCTTTACCTTCCTGATGCAAAGCTTTCACTTTTTCCAATCCCGGATAGTCCAGGTTAAGAAGCGAAAATACTTCGCTTTTCAGTTCTTGGGCACTAGCTTTGCCTACAAAACAAGCGATTGCCAGCAGAACGATATACTTTAAAGTTTTATTCATGATATAATTTACGATTTTACGATTTACTATTTACGATTGAGAACACTCTTGCTTTTGTATTATTGGAGCATTCTCAACTCTCCATGCTCAACCCTCAACTTCTTCAATTCCATGAATCTCTTCAATGCTTCCAGATAGTAATAGTCAGCATAGTTCAGTGGAGTGTCGATTTCAGAACCGTTGGGCAGTGAGCCGACAGAGTGCATCAGAATGAAACCTTGATTGTCACCCACTTTTGCAAGATATGCGTCGCTTGACAAACTCTTCAGAATCTTTTCCGCATAATCCAGATATTTTTGTCCGTCGGGAACCATTGTGCTTAGTTCGATCAATGCTGAAGCGGTAACAGAAGCGGCAGAAGCGTCACGTGGAGTTTCTTCAGTCACAGGTGCATCATAATCCCAATAGGGGATAGCATCGTCTGTTTTAACGCGATCCATAATCATATCAGCTACTTTGATAGCGAAGTTCAGGAAAGTACTGTCGTTTGTTTCACGGTAGCAAGCTGTGTAGCCATATACAGCCCATGCTTGACCACGTGCCCATGAAGAATCGTCATTCTTGCCTTGGTGAGTTTGCTTGCGTTCAACAGTTCCGTCGTTGTTGTAGCTTACTACATGCCAGCAAGTATAATCCGGGCGGAAGTGATTGTTCATGGTAGTCATAGCATGCTTGATAGCAATGTCTTTGTATTTATTGTCACCTGTCGCTTTTGCTACATTAAACAGAAGATCGAGGTTCATCATATTGTCGATAATAACCGGGAAGTTCCATGTTCCGAAATCCCATGAACGGATAGCGCCGATAGAATCGTTGAAACGGCCGCAGAGGTTATCGGCAGTTTCTCTCATCACAGCGGCAATGGTGTCGTTGGGTGAAAGACGTTCTGCGTTGCCATAGCTGCAGTTGACCATGAATCCCAAATCATGCGTACCTTTATAATAGCGTACCGGATTCAGCAGATTTGTATATTGGATGGCTTGAGTTTTCAGTGTATCGTTTCCTGTCAGTTCGTATGCGTACCACAATGAGCCGGGGAAGAAACCACTCGTCCAGTCATAAACGTTGCAGAGGCGACGTTTGCCTAGCTGGTCAGCAGTGGGTTGTGCGCGTAGTGAATCTTTGAATGTTGATGAATCTCTTTCCAACTGACGGCAAAGGAAATCCATGCCATAACCGGTACGGATGGAGCGTGGCAACATTCCTGTACCACTAACCTCTTCTGCAGAAAGTTGTAATTGGGCAGAAGCTACATCCAGTCCTTTTTTTATCCAACTGTAGTCTTCCTTTGGGGTTGTCTGGCACGACGCGAGTGCAATACTAACCGAAGCAAAGAGAACAAGTTTCATTTTCATGTTATTCATTTTAAGTGATTGTTTTTAGAAGTTTTGTAACTGATGCAAAAGTAACTGAAAGGCAAAACTTTCCGTTGCAGGATTGTCCAAAAGGTGTTTGAACTCTGCTTTTTAAGTTTTGATTTTGTTGAAAAAGGTTTTAATTTTCTCCAATATGCCTTTAATTGGGCATATTGGAGAGAAATTATAGAATTTTTTATCAGAAAAAGATTAGTCGCCCCATCCTTGGTTCTGCTTGAAGTTTTCCATCAAACTCATGTCACGAGCTGGGATAGGGAGTAGTTCGTGTTTATTCTTTTGGGTATATTGGTAAGCTACATAGTTTGCTTCCGGATACCAACCAATTAATTTTATATAAGTATTTACTATTGTTTCATAATACATCCCCCAACGTATTAAATCTTGGCGGCGATTTCCTTCGAAAGCAAGTTCATAGGCACGTTCATTCCGGATATATTCTTGGAATCCCTCGTATGATGTTGATTTTAAATCAACAGTTGTATTTGCTTCATTATAAGGAAGTCCATATCCGCGGCGGCGAACCATATTAAGAGCTGCTAATGCTGCATTGTTGGGACCATGATGCCATTCGTTAAGTGCTTCTGCATACATGAGTAATACGTCTGCATAGCGTAATATATACCAATTGACATTTGATTTATCGTTATTCAGTAAGAAGTTGTATTCTTTTACATACTTTTCAGTGTCCCATTTTGCCGGAGTATAATTTTGCTTATTTTTTTGGCCGGCTGTAGGTTTGTCTACTTCCTCCGGTTTTGCCCAGAAAGATTTATCTGGATCATATTTGTAATTGGCTATGGAAAGATCACGGCGTTTATCTCCTTTTTCTTTGTTTAACCAATCTAGGAAGAATGTATGTACTACTTTAACGTTGGCAGCATTACGTCCTCGTGTTCCTGGAATTTCGGTAACTCTGACTCCATTCCATTTACCAATACGCCCTACCGGATCTTCGCTGGCTGTACCAGTAACAGAATTTGCATAGAAACTTACCTCAATTAAACTTTCCGCCGGATCCCATGTGCCATTACATGTATTTTCCCAAAGTTGTTCATAATTATCCAACATACGATGTTTGCCGGAGTTGATAAGCTTCTCTGCCGTCAATGCAGCTTGTTTCCATTTCTCGGTATCTTTAATGGGTTCGCCTGCCCAGGTGACATATACACGAGTCAGCAATCCCAATGCACCGCCTTTAGAAAAACGGAATCGAGTGTTAGCACGCAGGGTGTCATCCGATTCAAACGGTAAATTTTCGATAGCAAATTTAAGATCTTCTTCAATGAACTTGTATACGTCGCGAGGATCTGCTTGAACGAACTCTGACGGATTTTTAGATGATTCGGATGTGTTAGTAATTAATGCAATGTTACCATACCAACGTACCAACTCAAAATAATACAATGCTCTCAATGCTCTTGCTTCCGCTAAATACATAGTGGCGAGTGCTTGATCGTTTAGGTTGTATGTAACCATTTTAACTTCCAGACGCTCTATAAAGTCGTTGGCGCTATAAATAGCACTATATAAGGATGCCCATGTATTTTGTACATACGAATTGTTGGGATTGAATGCATTAGCCGGATATTCACGGAAACTACTGGTACTGTTTCCTTCACATTGTGCCAGGTCATTAGTTAAATCAAATATGCATGATAGGTTCATACCATAAAGGTTATCTGCCACCATGTTGCGGTAAACTCCTAACAATACATTGTTGGCTTCAGATGCATTGTTCATATATTGGTTCTTTCTAATATCTGATTTCGGATCTTCATCCAATAAATCGGAACATGAAGTGAAAGACAATGTGCATAAAGCCAGTGCTGATATATAATATATTAGTTTTTTCATTGTTATACTCGTTTAAAATTGAACATCAAGTCCGAATGTAAATACTCTGCTCTTTGGATATGCACCCCAATCCAGACCGGGAGTCATAGGATTGCTGGCTGCTGTGCTGACTTCCGGATCATATCCGCTATATCCGCTGATGCAGAACAAGTTCTGTGCAGTACCATATATGCGAAGTTTGGATATGTGGATTTTGTTAATCCATTTTTTCGGCAGGCTGTATCCTAATGTCATGTTCTTCAGTCGTAGGAACGAACCGTCTTCTACGAAGCGTGAGTACACGTCTCCCTTTACATACCCTTTCGTTGAGGGTACTTTGTTGGATGCATTGGTAGGACTCCAACGATCGGCAACTTCTGCCAGCATATTGTAGCGCTGGTCTTGTGAACCGGTTGCAAACTGACGGGTTGCGTTGAACACATCATTGCCATAGCTGTATTGTAACATGAAACTAAAATCTATTCCTTTGAAACTAAAAGAGTTGGTGATACCTCCAAACCATTTCGGCATGGCATTACCGATGACTGTGCGGTCGGCGGTAGTGATCTTTCCGTCACCGTTTTGGTCTTTGTATTTTACTACGCCCGGAGCAGCCCCACCATCATAACGTGTGTTGTTTGTAATACCCGGCTTCAAGATGAGTTTTCCTGTAGCGGCTGAAGTGTAGAAATCGTCTACTTGATAAATACCATCGAATTCATAACCGTAAATCAATCCTAATGATTCGCCTACTATGGCACGATAGTCTGATTGAGTATAATTGGTTCTATCGAAGTTAGAATATGCTTCTGCATAATTGGCACCGGAAGATAAAGCTTTCAGTTCATTGCGAATGAATGAAATATTGAAGTCTGTACTCCAGGTGAAATTACGATTTTGGATATTAGTGCTATTAATAGCCAATTCGATACCGCGATTCTGGATTTTACCAATATTCTGCATTTGTGATGAGAATCCGGTAACATACGCTAGGTTTTGCGCAAGTAGCAAGTCTTTGGTATTCTTGATAAAGAAATCAGCTGTAACATTCAGGCGATTATCAAAGAACCCAAGGTCAACACCTAGATTGGTAGTACTTGAACCTTCCCATTTCAAATTTTTATTCTTCAGGTGAGATTGAGTCAGTACAGTGGAAGTTGTGTTACCAATACCATATTTACTTTGTGTATAGAGGTCTAATGACAGGAAATTAGCAATACGGTCGTTACCTACAATACCCCATCCTAAACGAAGTTTCATGTTAGATACAAAAGGAAGATTCTGTTTCATAAATTTTTCTTCCGAGATACGCCATGCAGCGGAGAAAGCCGGGAAAAATCCCCATTTATTTTTGTATGAGAAAACAGTAGAACCATCCGCACGTACAGTAGCTGTCAGCATATATTTGTCGTTGAATGAATAATTTCCCCGCGCAAAAAATGATAACATGGTTTTATCTCCAAACGAGGTGTTTACTTTACTGGGAACTGCACCTAGACCTAGATTGTCATTACCGATATTATCTGAAGGGAAATTTTTTGCTTGTCCCAATAAGAATTCGGAACTTCTGTATGCGAGTTCCTCACCTAACATTATTTCATAACGATGTTGCTTTATTTTTTCTACCCATGTTAACTGGTTGTAATTGGTCCAACGTTTTTCGCGTCCCATCTGAGTTTCTCCATAAGGCATTTGACCGTTAGTGTAGGCCTGTCTTGTCTGAGTTTTGTAGAATACATCTCTACGGGTGTTGGTCGTATTGTATGTACCAGCTGTTTTAAATGTTAATTTCTTAGTGATTTTTGCAGTAAGAGACAAATTGGCACTCCACATTTCAGAGCGCTTGTTGTCTGTCGTATTTTCAGCTTGTAGGATGGGGTTCACCTGTGCTAGACTTTCGCCTGTTTCCAACATAGCCGGGTCGATGGCACTGGCTAGTAATTCTTCATTGGTTTTAGCCAGACCTCCTGTAGGACGTGATCTTAATATCTGTCCTAACATATTGAAACGTCCTCCATCACCGGAAGTTCCGGCACCTTCTTTCAATGTATTGGAATAATTGATAGTAGCATCGGCTGTAATATACTTATTAATCTTCTGATTGATACGAACTTTACCGGTTGTTTTAGTAAAACCGCTATTTCTGAAAATACCGTTTTCTTTGTAATGAGAGAAAGAAGCAGAGTATTTGGTACCGTCATTACCTCCTGTTACGGAAATGTTATGATCTTGCGACCAAGTAGGACTGAAAGTTTCTCCTTGCCAATCTACAGATTCTACTCCAATATAGTCGTCCAAAGTACGATATTTGTAATACTCCCCTGTTTCGGGATTGATTTCGTTGCGGTAATAACCGGGGATAAACTTGGTATCTAGTTCTCCCTGTAGTTTTACAAATTCATAGGCGTTGAGCAAGTCTAATTGTTTGGTGATTTTACGATAAGTAGCAGAACCATTGTAGCTGACTACTGGTCTACCTACCTTACCTGATTTAGTGGTTACCATCACTACACCATTAGCTGCGCGCGCACCGTAAATAGCTGATGAAGAAGCATCTTTTAGAATTTGAATAGATTCAATATCAGAGTTTGCCAAGTAGTCAATGTTGTCAACTTGGAAACCGTCAACAATGTAAAGGGGAGTAGCGTCACCGTTTAATGTTCCTACACCACGAATCTTAATATCAAATCCTGCGCCTGGAGTTCCGTCAGTTTGGGTAATTTGTACACCGGCCACTTGACCTCCTAAAGCTGCCATAACAGAACTACTTTTAAATTCTTCTATATCCTTGGCGGCAACAGAAGCTACAGAACCAGTCAAGTCACTTTTTTTCATAGAACCATAACCCACTACAATAACTTCATCAAGCACTGCATTGTCCGGTTCCATTTTAATGTTTAACTTTTTGTCTGTTTGCGCAATTTTCACTTCTTGATTTTTATAACCAATATAGCTGAATACCAGTGTTGAACCTTTTTGGGCTTGGATAGTGAAGTTACCATCAAAATCAGTTGTCGTTCCGGTTTGACTTCCTTTTACCATGACGGTAGCACCAATCATAGGCATGTCTGTTTCGTCTACTACCACACCTTTGACGTTTTGTGCCGAAACACAGATTGTAGCTATGAGAGCTAAGAGGGTGAACCACCCTCTTTTGCTTATTGCTTTTGTATATATATTGTACATAATTGTAATGTCTTTTAATTTAGAAATTTTCATCAAACCATATCAATAATGGGAATGCTTTGGGACAATTCTTATCAGAGCTTAATTTGCCTGAATCTCCATCTGTTCTATAGGTCATTTGACCAGTCATAATACCATTGGCAAATTGTCCGTTTTCTTCTCCATACGTAGGATCACCAAACCATTTGTTGGGATTAATGGTAACAGCCCATCCTTTGGTCGGGTCGACATAACCTAATGCATCTGATAACTTCTTATTAATTTTGTTAGAAATTCCATCATAATAGGACATAGGTGCTCTTGCTCCATAATTGGGTGCTGTTGATCCGTAATAATTACGCCATACTTGGTTCATAAATACTGTTGCATCTACTTTATCTCCAGTAGTGATTGCTCCCGATTTATGTGTTTTAGGCCCTTCCAGATTTTGATAACGGAATGAACGACGATAATCCATTACAAATTGTGAAACATCTGTTACTCCGACTAACGTAGGTTCTACAGAAATTCCTCCCTTTCTTGGATTTACTTTGAATACAAATGGAGTATATTCTATTCTAATAGGATTTGTACTAGGATTAAAGTCAAAAGCAACGAATGTTTTGAAAGTTCTTGCAAGATCACCTTCTCCGGCAGTGGCTTCTATTATAAGATAAGCCATAGGAGCATCAGCTTCTTTGAAATTATCCGGGGAGAATCGGACTACACCTGTTGCTTCATCAATCATAGGATATCCTGTTTGATTAGGATCGTCTAAATTGAATTTAGTGGCTATCTTCCATTTGAAAACAATACCTTTATCATCTAAATTCGTTTCTGGAGTTAAAACCAAACTACCCAATTCTGCTGCACTTCTAATACGATATTGTGAAGCTTCTGTTGCCTTATCCAATCCGAGGTTATTACCGTAATATACATACACTATATTATTAGGATTTGGAGTAACTGTTAATAAGAAAGTTGTGATAGTCGGATTTCCCTTACTGTTATCAGCTTGTACCTTAACTTCATATCTGCCTTCTGGTATACTATTTCCTTTTTTTGCAGTGATCTTACCATTACTCGGATTGATAGTCAATTGTCCTTCAAACTTTTGGTCAAGGTCTACGAATGAATAGGTGACATAGTTTCCTTGCATTCCTTCTTTGGGTTGAGCTGATATAGGCGCGTATTGTGCTATCTCTAAAGCTGCGTATTCAAATCCTGATATAGGAGTGATTTCATCAACTACTTGAATTGTGAATTTAGTTGGCATTTCTACACCTTCAGGAGCGAATTTGTTGGAAACTTTTATAGTGATTTCATAGTTTCCGGCTTCTGTGATACCATGTCCTTTGGCGATTGATATAGCTCCGGTTGTTTCATTGATAGTCACTTTTCCTTCTGCTATTTCCGGAATAATGTTAGCTATACTGAACTTAGCTTCCTCTGTTGAACCTTCAATGACAGGCATAGGGCTGATATATTCTGTTTGTCCGTTCGTTTCAGACTCTTTCTCCATGATACCTTTATTGGTAGCGTTATACGTTACATCTATTGGTTTGGAAGTCAGATTGAATGTGATAGCATCAGCAAATATACCTTCTCCTGCTAAAGTAGTCAGTTTTAATGATACTTTGTGCAAACCCGGTTTCATCTTCTTTATAGCCTCTTCATCTGGATTAATAGAAATAACTCCACTTTGAGAAATCTTGAAGAATTCTTTCTCCGGACCATCTGCTATTGCATAACCGCCGCTGGGGATTGTGACGTGTTCACCTTCTGTTATTACTTTTGCAGTAGCTTTCGATTCTCCAATTTCTTCAAAGTCGATTTCAATATAATCAGGTTCTACTTTAATTCCATCGGGAACGCTGGGCAACATTTTTACTTGTATGGCATCTTTGAATTCATGGTAGTTGCCATTGCTATTACATCCTACAGAGATGGAATATAATCCCACCGGTAGATTATCAGAGTTAACAATTCGAACACTACCATCCTTGCTGTCAATGATAAATGATTCGGATGTGTATGGTTCACCATTAAAAGTGATTCCGGTGATAACGAAATCTGTCGGTTCACCTCCTGTATATGTAGGCTTTTCAATCACTGCATTCATTGATGGACCTATATCAGTGAGGCTGTAATAATAGATGGCAAAGCCAGTTGTGTTGGTAGTCTCTGTATCCGTGCATGAGAAGCCTGTAAGAGTCAGGACTACTATAGATAAGATTGCCAGGAATCTAGAGGTTAGTTTTTTTAAATTCATAGTGTTATGATATTAGTTATTATTTTCTGGTATTGTATAGCTTAACTCATAAGGAGTACCATTTACCGTGACTTTGATAGCAACAGCTTTTCCTGTGTAACCTCCATCGGTAAATTCAGCATTAATTGTGGTACCTGTTGGATTGGAGGTTGGATATATGACAGTAATGGCACGAGTTGCAGTTTCTGCTTTTCCTTTTCTAAGCGTGATAAGGTATCTTAAACGATCTTTATATGATACTACGCCATGATCATTTGATATGTTACTAGCTTTTGCAGTCAATGCAGTTTTAGTATCCACATTTTCAGAATATGTACGAATGACAATGTTATTGCCATCTTTAAAAACAGTGTGCGCTCCTAATATGTTATTTGCTTGATCGTTGTCAACAACAACATTTCCGTCTTTGGTTCCTTCGCAAAGATTGAAGTTTAGATTGTATTTTTGTCCCTTTTCCGGACCATATAGTTCATCTACGAGAACAAAGAATCCATTATCAATGTCATTGTGGTTAACATGGAATACTGATCGTCTATGATTTAATACATCAGATTTCGGTGTTTCTTTTTGTATGTAGGCGGCGTTTTCAGTAACAATATAATTCGTGTTACCATCTGTTCCCTTGTAAATGAACTTTCCTAACATTTGGTCAATGTTGTTTTCAAATATAGTGATAGTATTGTGCCAAGCTGTTTGCTCATATACATTTCGCTGCGAATCACCACTATATGCATATACACCTGCATCAGGGAAGAAGTTACGTCCTTTATGGAATAAGCTGAATGTGTTATTATCCGCTTGACAATGCCATTTCTTTTTAGGATTATAGTTGTTCTTTAAAATGAACATGGACACTTTACTAGGGTCTTGATCCCATCCATTACGTAGCATGTAATAACCGGAATATTCGTATGCTTTTAATGTATAAGTTGGTTTTTTACCTTCTTTACCTTGGGTAGCCATCCATTTCATACCTTCGTTGTCCGGAAACATCTGTGCATAGCGTGTGAAATTCTTTATCAACATACTCTTTTGCATACGTCCTGAACGAGTGTCGTTAAAATTTTCTACAGAGTAGTTCGGATAAACTAAGTCCATCACAAATTCTGTTGCTTTACGTAAGGACGGCATATAATCGGCTGAAAAATAATGTGCTTTATTATTCTCTTTTGCCACTTCGTAGGCGTTATAGAAGTCTGAAATAGCACCTACATGATAACTCGGGTCAAGCTCGTTTTGTATACCGTCGGGATTGAACTGTTCTTTTATTTGTTCGTTTAATTTGCGGGTACCTTCTTCCACCCATTCTTCTGCTTTCTTTAGTTCCGGGAATAAAACACCAGCTAAAGTAAGTGAATATAACTGTGTTACTAATATATTACCTTCCGGTTTATAGAGTTTGCGGATGCTCTCCACTTGATCTACATACTGAGTGAGAAAGATGGATAACCATTCAGGAGTGAAATTGGCAGAATGTATATAATAGGTCATTAAATCTGCTTGTGAGCTAACTCGCTCTGCGATTTGTAATCCGGACCATGGAAAATATTCATCCTTAATAACTTCCGGACATGGATAATTTTTCATCCAATCGGTGAAAACTTCTTTCCAAGACAGTATGTATTTCTCGTCTTTAGTCATGTAATACGCTTTAGCTTGAGGTACCATCCACTGATGACGATGACGCTGATATTTGAACTCATTATCTGTTATGCCGTCAACCTTTAAGTCCCAATTTATTGTTCCATCACTATTTTTGAAAGAATAGTAAATATCTTTCGACTCGTCTCTAACTCCATCGGTTTCTCCTCTAGTTTCAGGGAAGTTCCTTACATAAAAGCGATAGTCCAGAGCTTGATTTGCAATGTTTAGTTCCACTGCTGATGCTGTAGTTCCTAAAAGAGTTACATTCGGGTTTACTACATCTGTACGCATGCGATAATAATCTAGTAATGCATTAGCAGCTAATTGATAGTTTCCTGCTTCATAGTACTGTTTTACTTTTTCTAGACCTTTATAATCTAGATTGATAACTTCAAATAGTTTTTTTTCAATTCCTTCACCTTCATCGGGAAGAATGTTTTCTTTGTCGTTGTTGGGTTCTCCAATGATTAATTCGTCTTTGTCGTCTGTGCAATTAGACAGAAAGAACATTGCGAATAAACAAATAAAGATGTTCTTCATACTTTATTAGGTTTTAATTATTAAAAGTTATATTTTACTGTTTGCAAATGTAATCTGTTTATTTAGAAATGATGATTTGTCCTGTTCACACTTTGTTCAAAAAATGATTTTTTGATATTAATATTGTTGAATCATATATTAATAATGTTTATAAAAACGGTTTTTAGGCTGATATTAAGCTTTTTATACATCATAATGTAACTTTCATCCTATTCTTTTATGAAATGAACTAATTCATTTTGATACGGGAGGGAAACGGTACGGAGACGAACTAAACGCTAGTTGTCAATAAGAGATAAGCTGTCTTAATACTGTGTTTAGTTTCCTATCTTCTATAAATAATAATTAGCTCTACATTCTAGTTTGCGTTCCACTTAAGTAGAACGATAGAACCACTTAAGTTGAACTATCGCTCCACTTAAGTGGAACGCAAATTTATTAGGGAACGAAGAAAATAATAGCTCCAAGAAGAATTATTAAAAAGACTATTGTGCTAGATTAATCCTTGTAACTATGAATTTAGCTCAAAACCCTACTGAAAAAAGAAAAGTACTGTTTTATACATTGGGGTTGTTTGTTATGTATAAACTCTCTTCAAATCCAAAAATATTATGATTTTTATGGAATCCAATCCGTAAAAATCATAATATTTTTGGATTTACCTCTCTAGTTGTTTATCCCTTTGCCTTCTTAATATACTCTGTAGGCAAACATCCGAAATACTTTTTGAAACTCGTAGCAAAGTAAGACGGCGTATTAAATCCTACCATTGTGCTGACTTCTGCTATTGTATAACGGCCATCCTTCAGTAGTTTTGCCGCTTCATTGAAACGAATCTTGCGTATAAAGTCGATAGTCGATTCACCTGTGATAGCTTTCAATTTGAGGTGCAGATTAGAACGGCTCATATTCATTTCTCTGGCGAACTCGTCGGTAGAGAATTCAATATTATCCATATTCTTTTCTACGATGGCAACAGCACGTTTCAACAAAGCTTCATCCATGGCGTTGAACGTAATCTTTTCCGGTTCCACTTCCAGAGATTTGGAATACCGTTCAAGCATACGCCTGCGGGTACGCATCATATTCTGTATCTTCGTAGTCAGGATAGCCAGCGAGAATGGTTTCGGGATATAATCATCTGCGCCCATTTGCAGGCCTTCCATCTGATCTTTGGTTTCGCTTTTGGCAGACAGGATAATCACAGGAATGTGACAGGTACGGATATTCTGCTTCACATTCTTGCATAGCTTGATACCATCCATCACAGGCATCATGACATCAGTCACAATAATGTCCACTTCATTCTCTTTCAGCTTTTCCAGGGCTTCTTCACCATTTCCGGCTTCCAGTGTATTAAAAAGTTCGGCAAGTCCGCTACTTAGATAATGGCGGATTTCATTATTGTCTTCTACGATAAGAATCGTACCACGTTTCTTGTCACCAGTTTCGATCGTTTCGTTTTCTACTTTTTCCGTATCAATGAAATACATCTCTTTCGAGTTGGTAGAATAAACTTGGTCCTCCTCATTTTTAGCGTCATTAGAAGCTAATTCGGAAGATTTATAGATATTTATATCCTGTGGCAGATAAACAGAGAAAGTACTGCCTTTGCCTTCTTCACTGTCTAACTCAATACGTCCGTGATGCAGTTCCACCAAACGTTGTACCAGTGACAGCCCGATACCACTTCCTACGTGCTCACTCTCTATCTGATAGAAACGTTCGAATATTTTCCCCTGCTTGTTGATAGGAATACCAATACCGGTGTCACTAACTTGCAGTACCAGCCAATTGTTTTCCTCTTTCAACGTAACAGTAATGCTTTGCCCGCTTTCTGTATATTTGAAAGCATTTGAAAGCAGGTTATTAACAATCAGTTCCAGATAATTCGGATCGAAAAGTTCCTCTTTTTCTTCCAGTTCGGAGTGGAGAGTATAAGTAATCTTCTTGTGGCGTGCCAGTTTATCGTAGAACAAGAAATTATCCTGTATCAGTTGATGCGCATTCTCTTTCTTCACTTTCAGCTCGAAAACTCCCAATTCGGCACGGCGATAATCCATCAACTGGTTGACAAGATGCAACAGACGATTGGCGTTGCGTTGGATATATTCCAGCTGGTTACGAGTCCAGCGATCACTAATCTTATTGATTATTTCTTGTAAAGGAGCTAAGATGAGAGTTAACGGCGTGCGAAGCTCGTGCGAAATATTGATGAAGAAACGCATTTTCATCTGGTTGATTTCTTCTTGATGCTCCTTGTCCCTGCGTTCAAGTTCCAGTTCCGCTTCCATGCTCTTACGCATCCAGAAGAAGCGGAAGACGAAAGTGATAAAACCGATAAAAGTGGCGAGGAAAATCATGATTGCCCACCAGGTCTTGTACCAGATAGGGAGAACTATGATTTCCAACATTGTAGGTACAGTATTCCATTTTCCGTCACTATTGGCGGCTTTTACCAAAAAGTGATAAGTGCCTTGTGGTAGGTTGGAGTAGGAGACAGTACGTTTATCTGTCAGATAATACCACTCTTTGTCATATCCTTCCAGTTTATAAGCGAAAGTGTTATGTTGTCCGGAAATATAATTGGATACTACAAATTCAATCGTGAAAGTAGTTTGCCATGATTTCAGGGTGATACTTTCTGTCTCATTGATATTCTTAGTCAGGATACCGGTTTCATCATCCGGGCGAACTGTCTTGTTAAACAGTTGAAGTTTAGTGATAACTACCGGAGGCGTATAAGGGTTATCCAGCAATAGTTCCGGGCGGAAAGTAGTGATCCCGTTGATACCTCCGAAATACATCTGACCGCTCGAAGTGCGACAGAACGAAGAAGTATTAAACTGATTACTCTGTAACCCGTCGGATTCCGTAAAATTACGGAACCTCTCTGTTTCCGGATTGAAACAGGAAATGCCACGGTTGGTACTTACCCAAAGACGTCCGAAAGTATCTTCCAGAATACCATATACCACATTGTTGGGCAAACCGTTAGCCGTAGTATATCGTTTGATTTTCTTTTCTTTCTCATTAAAACAGTAGAAGCCTTCACGCGTACCTACCCAAATGATACCGTTGGCAGCCTCGTAAATGCAATTGGTAAACGTCTTTGTTACAGATGATTCCGGCAGAATAGGCACCTTTTCTATCTCGATTCCTTCCTGCTGAAAGACAGATATACCTTCCTCACCCCCGACCCAAAGCCGTTTATGGGAATCTCTGAACAGGATTGTGATTCGTTGTGAAGTAAATGGAGTACCGTCCTTTTCCTTATCAATGGTGGTAAAACTCTTTTTTTCCGGGTTAAAACTAACCAGAGCACTTAATGTCCCCAATAAGAGATTCCCTCTTTTGTCAGGAAGAATAGCATATACATTCTCATTCACCAACTGGCTGTTCAGCTGATTGAAACTTTCCATTTTTCCACTGTTTCGATGGAGGACAGTCAGTCCGCCGGCATGTGTCCCTATATATACAAGTGATTTTTGTTCATCTACATATACGGCTTTGATATTGTTGGAACCAATACCGATTTCCCGTTCGTCTTCCTGTAAGATATAGTGCGTAAACTGTTGTGTCTTTGTATTATACAGATTCAAACCACCATCATTCGTTCCTATCCATAAATTCTTATTCTTATCTTCCGTAATGCAGCTGACTACGTTATCGCTTAGAGAATTCTTATAGGGAATACGCTGGATATTCTTGAATCTGTTGCGGATAGGATGGTAATAGTTCAATCCCCCGAAATAGGTTCCAAGCCACATACCTCCTTGCGAATCCATAAAGATACTGCGAACCGAACGTTGTGACAAACTGCCGTTTTCTACCGGACTGCTACTATAGGATACGAAAGAATCGCTTCCTTCATGATAAATGTTTAGATCATTGAACGTTCCTATCCATAAGCGATTTTGCGAATCCAGTGCCAGAGAGCGGATATAATTGGAACTGATACTTTTAGGATTGGAAGAAGAATGATGGTAAGCCTTGACCTCTTTCGTTTTCGGGTTGAGCAGAAGCAGACCGGCTCCTTCGGTAGCTACCCATATACGGGTAGGAGATTGCTGCAAAATGGCCTGAATCTGTTTCGTTTCCGTTATCGGAGTAATCTTTTCCAGTTTCTTTTGAGGAATGGAATAGCTGTAAAGCCCGTCGACCGGGGTACCGATATAGATAATATCCCCCTGTCTGTAAAGAGCTGAAGCTATAAGCTTGTGCATAGCGGTACTAAAAGAATCGTCAACGAATCGTGATTCTTTAATATCGAACATGGTCAGTCCTTCCTGTGTGCTTATAAGCAACTGTTCCGGTGAGATTTCTGCAATACCATTGATTTGTTGCCGTTTGCCCTTTTTCTCGTAGAAGAAATTTCTGAATTTGTCTTTTTCTTCGTCATAATATGACAAACCATCCCGCGTACCGATCCAGACACGTCCCTGACTGTCAGTCTTTACGATTCGTGAAATGTCATTAGCAATACTGTTCGGATCCTCTTCATTATGTTGATAAACTGTAAATGAATACCCGTCATACTTGTTTACTCCATCATAGGTAGCGAACCACATATTACCTCTTTGGTCCTGATCGATAGAGAATACGGTGCTTTGTGACAATCCTTCGTTAATAGAAATATAAGAGAAGTTAATTTGCTCCGGAACTTCAGAAAAAACGCAATTAACCCCTATACATAGAAAGAGTAGACAGATTGTTGTTTTTTTAAGGCTGTTCATTATTAGTTCATAAGATTAATAATGGCATCAAAGATAGCAAAATCTTTTATATGGAGGTATTCAATAGAGAGAAAGTAAATATAGGGAATGAAAAAATACCACCAATTATACAGATTAGCACGGATTTTTATATCGACAATCTTCGAATTACAATTAAATCTGTGTTAATCTGTGTAATCGGTGGTGAAACTTGAAACTGGTAGGTAATTTATTATTTAGCTAAATCTCCTATCTCGTCTAAATTCTTCTGAATATCTTCGTCATTCAATGTATAATTCACCAGATCACCGGCCAAATACTTGTCATAAGAAGCCATATCGATCAGACCATGTCCCGAAAGATTGAAAAGAATCACTTTTTCTTCTCCTGTCTCCTTACATTTGTTAGCTTCGCGGATAGCCGCTGCAATAGCGTGGCTGGATTCGGGAGCCGGAATAATACCTTCAGACTGCGCAAACAGACAACCGGCTTCGAAAGATTCCAATTGCTGTATATCTACCGCTTCCATCAGATTATCTTTGAGCAACTGTGAAACGATTACACCTGCGCCGTGATAACGAAGTCCACCGGCATGGATATGAGCAGGAGCAAAATTGTGCCCCAAAGTAAACATCGGCAGCAACGGAGTATACCCGGCTTCATCACCGAAGTCATACTGGAACTTACCACGTGTCAGTTTCGGACAAGAAGCAGGTTCGGCAGCAACGAAACGAGTCTTTTTCCCTTCCTGTATGGTGTGGCGCATGAACGGGAAAGAGATACCTCCGAAGTTGGAACCACCTCCGAAACAACCGATCACGATATCCGGATACTCGCCTGCCATTTCCATCTGTTTTTCAGCTTCCAGTCCGATAATAGTCTGGTGGAGAGTCACGTGGCTAAGTACGGAACCGAGCGTATATTTACAGTTAGGAGTCATTTGTGCCAGTTCGATAGCTTCCGAAATAGCAGTTCCCAATGAACCTTGATAAGTGGGGTGTTTAGTCAGAATATCCTTACCGGCACGGGTAGACATAGATGGAGAAGGAGTGACCTGTGCTCCGAAAGTCTGCATGATGCTGCGGCGGTATGGTTTTTGTTCATAACTGATTTTTACCTGATAAACGGCAGCTTCCAGACCGAAAACCTTGGCTGCGTAAGAAAGAGCGGCTCCCCATTGTCCGGCACCGGTTTCAGTGGTGATGTTGGTCACCCCTTCTTCTTTGCAATAATAAGCTTGTGCCAATGCAGAGTTCAATTTATGCGAACCGATAGGGCTTACGCTTTCGTTCTTAAAATAGATATGAGCCGGAGTGCCGAGTGCTTTTTCCAAACCATAAGCACGAACCAGCGGAGTGCTGCGATAGTACTTGTACATTTCACGCACTTCTTCCGGTATTTCGATCCATGCATCCGTCTGATTTAGCTCCTGATGACACAGCTCTTTTGCGAAAATCGGATATAAATCTTCTGCTTTCAGCGGTTGTTTGGTTCCCGGGTGCAACGGAGGCATAGGCTTGTTCACCATATCGGCCTGAATGTTGTACCAGTAATGTGGAATTTCTTCTTCCGGTAGAATATACCGTTTTCTTTTTTCACTCATAATATTGTAGTTTTTTAGTTTTCTGTTGCCAAAAGTAGTCAAATTTTTAATATTCAGAAAATTTTGTCAACAAAGAATCGTGTTTGATTGTTATTTTAGTTAAGTTTGCACGACCCTGTTAAAAAAGATGATATGAAGATTTATCATAAGTTTTTATTGTATCAGAATAAACTCCTAAAACCCTATGTACGTATTTTGTTAGGGCTGATAGAAGCACTCACTTATCTGGCGTCTTTATCATTGATTGTTGGAGTAGTATATGAACATGGCTTTCCCTTGTCTATTGATGAAGTGGCGAATTTACAGACATTGTATAAAACTGTCTGGATCATCTTTCTGATTGATGTAACTTTACATATCTCGCTGGAATACCGGAATACCAAAAAACAATACCGGCGATTAGCTTGGATATTGAGTGGATTGTTATATCTCACGTTGGTACCTGTTATATTCCATCGTCCGGAAGAAGAAGGAGCTATTTTGCATATTTGGGAATTCTTACATGGGAAGTTTTATCATCTTCTGTTATTGTTAGTTCTTTCTTTCCTCAATCTGTCCAATGGGCTGGTGCGTCTGTTGGGACGGCGTACCAATCCGTCTTTGATATTGGCAGTTAGTTTTATGGCTATTATTCTGATTGGAGCAGGCTTGTTGATGCTTCCGCGCTGCACGGTAAATGGTATCACCTGGGTAGACTCTTTATTTACGGCTACCAGTGCCGTATGCGTTACGGGCTTGGTACCGGTAGACGTGTCTACTACATTCACCACTTCGGGATTAGTTGTCATTATCCTGCTGATTCAGATTGGCGGATTGGGAGTGATGACATTAACCAGTTTCTTCGCCATGTTCTTTATGGGGAATACCTCCATTTACAATCAGCTTGTTGTGCGTGATATGGTTAGTTCCAATTCATTAGGTTCTTTGCTGTCTACTTTATTATATATATTAGGCTTCACCTTAGTGATTGAAGGGATCGGCATGGTTTCGATTTGGTTTAGTATTCACGGAACGTTGGGAATGACCCTGGAAGGAGAGTTGGGTTTTGCTGCTTTCCATTCTATTTCAGCTTTTTGTAATGCGGGTTTTTCTACGCTTTCCGGCAATTTAGGAAATCCGATGGTGATGACTAACCATAATTGGTTGTTTATTACCGTTTCTCTATTGATTATCTTTGGTGGTATCGGTTTCCCCATCCTTGTCAATTTCAAGGATATTGTATTGTATCACCTCCGTCGTTTCTGGAAATTGATTCGTACCCGCAAACTGGATCGGCATAAAATGCAGCACCTCTATAACCTGAATACGAAAATCGTGTTAATCATGACTTTTCTGCTTTTATTAATCGGCACATTGGCTATTGCTGCTTTTGAGTGGAATGGTTCTTTTGCCGGTATGCCTGTGGCAGATAAGTGGACACAAGCTTTCTTTAATGCCACTTGTCCGCGAACAGCCGGTTTCAGCAGTGTCGACCTGGCATCATTGAGCGTGCAGACATTGTTGGTTTATCTATTCCTGATGTGGGTGGGCGGTGGATCACAGTCCACGGCAGGTGGTGTGAAAGTGAATGCTTTTGCGGTCGTAGTTCTGAATCTTGTAGCCGTATTGCGTGGCACTGAACGAGTGGAAGTGTTCGGCAGGGAATTGTCTTACGATTCAATTCGGCGTTCCAATGCAACAGTAGTCATGTCATTGGGAGTCTTATTCATTTTTATTTTTACATTGAGCATACTCGAACCGGGTGTTTCCATTATGGCATTGACTTTCGAATGTGTCTCTGCGCTTAGTACCGTAGGTTCCAGTCTGAATCTGACCCCTCATTTGTGCGACGCAAGCAAACTATTGGTGTCTTTGTTGATGTTTATTGGTCGTGTGGGGTTAATAACATTGATGTTGGGAATCGTCAAACAGAAAAAGAATACAAAATACCGTTATCCAAGTGATAACATCATAATAAACTAAAGCTATGAAGTATATTATTATTGGTTTAGGAAATTACGGCCATGTGTTGGCGGAAGAACTGTCCGCCTTGGGACACGAAATTATAGGTGCGGATATAAGCGAAAGTCGTGTAGACTCCATCAAAGATAAGGTTGCTACAGCTTTTGTCATTGATGCCACTGACGAACAATCATTATCAGTGTTGCCATTGAATAGTGTGGATATAGTTATTGTAGCGATTGGAGAGAATTTTGGTGCGTCGATACGAGTCGTTGCCCTGTTGAAGCAGAAAAAGGTTCCCCGTATTTTTGCCCGTGCTATTGATGCTGTACATAAAGCAGTGCTTGAAGCTTTTGATCTGGAACGAATCCTGACTCCGGAAGAAGATGCTGCCCGCAGCCTGGTACAACTGCTCGACTTCGGTACTAACATGGAAGGATTCCGCATCGATCAGGATTATTATGTGGTGAAGTTCACGGTTCCGGAGAAATTTGTAGGATATTTTGTGAATGAGTTAAACCTGGATGAAGAGTTTCATTTAAAAATGATAGGCTTGAAACGGGCGAATAAGGTCACCAACTGCCTGGGTATCTCTCTGACCGAGCTTCATGTGAAGAATGAATTACCGGAAAATGAGAAAGTGGAAGAAGGAGACGAATTGGTCTGCTACGGCAGGTATCGTGATTTTCAGGCCTTCTGGAAAGCTATTTAGCTAGAGTACTTATAACGTCGCTTTTATTGAGCACAAGTGAGCAAGTTTCGGAGATAGTTGTATGAAGAAACCCATCGGACTTCTTTTCAGTGAAGAAATCCGGTGGGTTTGTTATATGCTGAAGCGTATGCCTTATTTCGTCTGAATACGAATATTTCCGGCTTTCACTCCGTTTGCTTTTGCTGTAAATACAATCTCTCCGGCAGTTTCACCGGCTTGCAGGATAGCTGTCAACATGCCGTTGAAAGCATGCATCTTCGGAAGATGGAATTGTTCAAGGTTCGTCGGATCGCCATTGGCGGCAGCACGATATTTACCTGTTCCCTTTACCGAGAAATTTATCTGACGATTATCGGCTGGGCAGAGGTTACCGTCTTTGTCTACTACTTTAACAGTCACATAAGCCAGATCTTTTCCATCTGCAGTCAGTTCGTTACGGTTGCTTACCAGTTCGATGTGATGAGGCTTTCCGGCAGTACGGACTACTTTTTCAGCTACCGCTTTTCCGTTTTTGTCGTAGGCTACTACTTTCACTTCACCCGGTTCGTACTTTGTATCCATCCACATCAGGCGATAGCGGTTCTTTAGCGAACTATTATTCTTGCTTTGTTTTCCATAGCTTTTGCCATTGATAAACAATTCGGCAGTAGGATAATTAGTGTACACAAAAACGGGAGTCACTTCACCTTCACGTCCCGGCCAGGTCCAGTGAGGCAGGATATGCAAGGTTTCCGCTTTCTTGTTCCACACGCTACGGTAAAGATAATAGCGGTCTTTAGGTAAACTGGCAAGGTCGATGATACCAAACATTGAACTGTGGTTAGGCCATGAATCCGTATCGTATGGTGACGGTTCACCCAGATAATCAAATCCGGTCCATACGAACTGTCCGATGGTCCAATGATGATCGTCAGCTAATGCAAAGTCCTCGTCCGGAATATTCGACCAGGGACAAACCTCCACATCGTATGAAGAGCATTGATGATCTTCATATTTGGCCCCTTTCTTATCCTCCACCGGGAACTTGTACACGCCGCGTGAGCTGACAGTAGAAGCCGTTTCGCTTCCCAGAATCAGATTCTGCGGGAGTTGGTCGTATGACTCCTGATAGCGTTGCGTACGGTAATTAAGTCCCGGAATATCAATCATTGCTGCAAATCCGTTGGCAAGTACACAAGTCACCTGGTCCATTCCGCAAGTGACAGGACGGGTAGGATCTTCACGATGGCAGATATCCTGCAGGAATTTGGCCACTTTATAACCGACAGGACTGCATTGAGTCGGTACTTCGTTGCCGATACTCCACATAACGACGCAAGGGTTATTCCGGTAATTATGAAGCATATTTATCATATCACGTTCCGCCCATTCATCGAAGTAGCGGTGATAACCATTTTCACATTTGGCGATATCCCATTCATCGAACGGTTCGATCATCATCATAAATCCCATTTCGTCACACAATGCAACGAGTTCGGGAGTCGGCATATTATGAGAAGTACGGATCGCGTCGCATCCCATATCTTTCAATAGCGTAAGCTGATGACGCAGTGCTGCTACATTGATAGCGGCGCCCAACGGACCTAAATCGTGGTGATTGCATACACCCTGAAATTTGCGGTGCTCCCCGTTCAGGTAGAATCCTTTGTCGGCAATGTATTCAATGCTGCGGATACCGAAACGTGTGGTGTAAGTATCTACCAGTTTATCATCCGCATAAATTTTAGAGACAGCCTTGTAAAGCGACGGACTTTCCGGCGACCAGAGTTCGGGCGCGTTTACAATAAAATTTTGTTCAAAAGGTTGTCCGTGATTGATGCGGCTTGTATTCTCTTTCCGGGTAACAACTTTACCTTCCGGAGAAAGAATTTCCGTCTCTACACGGATGGCTGTTTTCTCACCGGCATTGTCTATCTTCGTTTGGAGACGTACGGCTGCAAAATCCTTGTTGACGTGAGGAGTTGTGATTTGCGTTCCCCATACAGGCACATGGATTTTGTCAGTCACAATCAGGTGTACATTGCGATACAGACCTGCTCCCGGATACCAGCGCGAAGATTGCGGACGGTTTTCCAAACGCACGGCAAGCGTATTGTTTTTACCGTTTTTATTCAATAAGGAAGTCACATTACAGTGAAAAGAATTGTAGCCGAAAGGCCAGAAACAAGCTTCTTTTCCGTTGATGTAGACACGCGCTTCACTCATGGCACCGTCAAAGAGTAGTGTCACTTCTTTGTCGGCAGGGGCGTCAAAACTGGTACGATACCATCCGGTACCTACATAAGGAAGACCGCCGGTACGTCCTGTCTTCAAGGAAGCTTTTTTCTCAAAGTTCTGTGTCACTGCCACATTCTGAAGATCATTGTTCATGTCGAATGGACCAAAAATCGCCCAGTCGTGTGGAATAACAACCGATTCCCATTTAGTGTCATTGAACTCCGGCTGACTGGCCTCTTTAAAATCTCCTTTACTGAATTTCCAGTTCTTCTCCAGCAGTGCCTCACTGCGTTGCGCTTGCATAGTGCAGGCGGCGGCCATCAAAAGTACAGCTAATAACTGTTTGGGGTGTTTCATGTTCATTTTTACTTTTCAGGTATAAAATATTTTGGATTCGGCGTAAAGTTATAAAAAAGGATTCAATAATCTTATCTCTTGAAAGCATTAAATGCACTGGCCGGTTTGCCACTGTTGTCAAGCCCCCCTTTGTGATAGCCTTTCCATTCCTTCTTTCCTTCAAATGTAGGAAAAATGTCGGTTACACTTGTAAATATCCCGCTCTTTTTGTTCCTTTGCCATCTATTTATAAACAGAAAACTTACGTATGAGAAAACTAATTTATTTGCTTTTGTTGCCGTTGGCGGTGGCTGTGACTGCATGTGGCGGTAAAAAAGGATCTTCAGATAATCAGTCGCTGCTGGCAAGAATAGACAGTATAGATGCTCACGGATTGCAGCGTATGCAGACGTCTAAGAGCGAAACTAACTTTAAATTCAAAGGAAAAGATTATCATTCCTTTGTTTCACGTACTCCGGACGAAAGTCTGCCTCATGTAACAAATGAGATGGGAGATACTTATGTCGATAATAAAATAGTGCTGCACCTGACACGCGGTAACGAAACGGTATTGAACAAGACATTTACCAAGAATGATTTTTCATCCGTAGTCGATGCAAAATTTCTCTCGAAATCTATATTGGAAGGAATTGTATACGACAAGACCACTCCGCAGGGCATTGTATATGCCGCAAGTGTTTGTTATCCGCAGACAGATTTGTATATGCCGCTTTCTATAACGATCACTGCTGATGGAAAAATGAGCATACAGAAAGTCGATATGCTTGAAGAAGATTTGAACGATGAAGCACCCAATTAAGCCTCCAGGCAGGTGTTGACAGCAAAATTACACAAATGTGAAAACATTTGAGACAAACGAAAGGCAACCGATGAGGTTGCCTTTCGTATTTTTGCACCGTCAACAAACTTAATATCGAATAGAATGAAGAAAAGCATTTTTATTATTTGCGTGCTGGCATCAGGATGCACGGCGATGGCTGAACAAGTCGAGAAACCCGGTCCGGCTATAGAAACACAGACTTTGGTGCCACTGACCGAGCGTGTAAATGTACAGGCAGATTCGGCATGTGTCAATCAGATTATAGATGGTTGCTGGGTAGCAGTCGGAGCTAAAAAAGCGCATGCCATTCAACGTGATTTCAACCTTATGTTCAACGGAAAACCTTCTTATCGTTTTGAACTGAAAGAAGATGATAACACATTATCCGGATATGCAGCGGGGGAAACAAAAGGGCGTGCGGAATTTTCTTATTGTTATGCAACTTCCGATGATTTCAAAGGCAAACCAGCCGATACATATAAGAAAGCACAAATAATGAAAACTGTATATCATCATGGAAAAGGTATTTGTCCGCAAGGTGCTTCCCGCGATTATGAGTTTTCGGTATATATCCCTTCTACATTAGGCAGTGATGTTTCCACCATTTTTGCTCAATGGCATGGAATGCCGGATCGTACTTTGGTACAGACTCCACAGGGTGAAGTGAAGAAACTGACAGCTGATGAGTTCATGGAACTGGACAAGACTACTATTTTTAAGAAAAACATGGGATACGAAAAGAAACCCAAGCTGGACAAGCAAGGTAATCCGGTGAAAGACAAACAAGGCAATCCCGTTTATCAAGCCGGAAAGGCTAACGGATGGCTGGTGGAACAAGGTGGCTATCCTCCATTGGCATTCGGATTTTCAGGCGGATGGTTTTACATCAAAGCAAATTCCGACCGTAAATGGCTGACTGATAAAGACGACCGTTGCAACGCAAATCCGGAAAAGACACCGGTTATGAAACCTGTGACATCTACATATAAAGCATCGACCATTGCTTACAAAATGCCTTTCGCCGATTTTCCGAAAGATTGTTGGATTACATTCCGTATTCATATCGATTGGACAGTCTATGGCAAAGAGGCGGAAACAATTGTAAAGCCGGGTATGCTCGATGTACAGATGGACTATCAGGAAAAAGGGAAAAAGGTTAATAAACACATTGTAGACAATGAGAAAATCATGATTGGACGTAACGACGATGATGGTTATTACTTTAAGTTCGGTATCTACCGCGTAGGTAATAGCACGAAGCCGGTATGTTACAATCTGGCAAACTATTCAGAGAGGTAATTAGTCAGAAGGTAGAAAGAGAGTGATATCCGGATGTCCGTTTAGTGGGCATCCGGATATTTTTTTATAGGTTAATAATCTGAAAAAATAATATCGCATTTGTCAAGTGTGCTTCAATTCTGCAAAAAGATTTGTTTTTTTGTTGCTTGCCAAATGGTATAATATATAAAATTATTAGTGATGCAAATGATGAACAAAAATGGATTTAACCGGTGTGCGGAATTCTACATCGGTCGTTTGCGGAAGGAGGGACGGTATTCTACGGCGCATGTCTACAAGAATGCCCTCTTTTCTTTCAGCAAATTTTGCGGCACGTCTAATGTGTCGTTCAGACAGATCACCCGTGAACGTTTACGACGTTACGGCCAGTATCTTTATGAGTGTGGCTTGAAGCCCAATACGATTTCTACGTACATGCGTATGCTTCGTAGTATTTATAACCGTGGAGTGGAAGCGGGCAGTGCGCCATACGTTCCGCGACTGTTTCATGATGTCTATACAGGTGTGGATGTCCGCCAGAAAAAGGCTTTGCCTGCTACGGAATTGTATAAGCTTCTGTATGAGGATCCCAAATCGGAACGTTTACGTCGTACGCAAGCTATTGCCGCCCTGATGTTCCAGTTTTGCGGAATGTCATTCGCTGATTTAGCCCATCTGGAGAAATCGGCACTCGATCAGAATGTGTTGCGATACAATCGTATCAAAACTAAAACTCCAATGAGCGTGGAAGTGCTGAATACGGCAAAGGAAATGATTAACCAGCTCCGTAGCAAAGAAGATTCTCATCCTGACTGTCCGGATTATCTGTTTGATATTCTTCGTGGGGATAAAAAACGGACGGATGAAAGAGGTTACCGGGAATATCAGTCCGCTCTCCGTCGATTTAATAATTCTCTGAAGGACCTGGCAAGAACCTTGCATTTGCAATCTCCTGTCACTTCCTATACGCTTCGTCATTCTTGGGCAACGACTGCGAAGTATCGGGGAGTCTCCATTGAAATGATTAGTGAATCATTGGGGCACAAATCTATAAAAACGACACAAATCTACTTGAAAGGCTTTGGACTAAAAGAACGTACGGAAGTAAATAAAGGGAATTTATCTTACGTTAGAAATTGCTGTGTAAGTGGTGAGAGAATAGTAAAGTGTTGATAATTAGAATCAAACTATGTGTGTTACTTCTTAGGTAACGGAATTAAATTTGACGCAAAGATAGACAAAAACACGAATAGAAAGCAAATATTCCTCCACTTTTTTTCGTTTTATCTGAAACATAGAGCAAAAAACTGTCCGAACATGAAATAACCTTATTTCCATGCTCTATACTTTTTATTGCCTAATCTCTAGATTTTTCCCGTTGAGTATTAGGCCTTTCCACATTCTACGCCTTTGTCATGTGCGTGATTTCTATTTTCATCATAATGTACGTTTCGTGTATGTGTTATCCGTTACCTAAGAAGTAACGGAATCACATGGGGTAAAAAATATGATTTTAACGAAACCAAAATCAGTAAATGCCGGGCCTATTAGTGGGACAGGGGAAGGCGTAGCACACTCAAAACGCTGGTATGTAGCACTCGTTCGAATGCATCATGAGAAGAAAGTTGCCGAGCGTTTGTCTAAGATGGGAATTGATTCTTTTGTTCCCGTTCAGCAACAGATCCATCAATGGAGCGACCGTCGAAAGATGGTTGATACAGTCTTACTTCCAATGATGGTTTTTGTTCATGTCAATCCAAAAGAGCGTATGGAAGTCCTGAGCTTCTCCACGGTCAGCCGTTATATGGTGATGCGTGGTGAAAGCACTCCTGCCGTTATTCCTGACGAGCAGATGGCTCGTTTCCGTTTCATGCTCGATTATTCCGAAGAAGCAGTCTGTATGAATGATACTCCACTGGCGCGTGGTGAGAAAGTTCGTGTCATAAAAGGTCCTTTGAGCGGCCTTGTTGGCGAACTCGTGACTGTCGGGGGTAAGAGTAAGATTGCCGTTCGTTTAAATATGCTTGGCTGTGCTTGTGTAGATATGCCAATCGGTTATGTAGAACCCACAAAGATTAGTAATGACGACACAAAAAAACTTTAACGTATTTCTATTCATTCTACTGTTAGGAGTTTTTTCTCCTTTAATGGCTCAAAATATGAGCGATTCTCAAGTATTGGAATATGTCAAAGAGGGGATTAGACAAGGGAAAGAACAAAAACAATTAGCCTCTGAACTTGCCCGTAAGGGCGTGACCAAAGAACAGGCTATGCGTGTGAAGCAACTTTATGAGCAGCAGAACAATGTAAATGCTTCCAACGCTACTGGTACGGATGTCAATGAATCCCGTCTTCGTGAAGAAATGAAGGAGAACACCTCCGATATGCTGGAGGACCATCCGAGCACTCAAGATCTTGCACGTAGTAATCAGGTTTTCGGACGTAACATTTTTAATACCCGTAACCTGACTTTTGAACCCAGTGTCAACATCGCCACGCCTTTAAATTACCGTCTCGGTCCCGGTGATGAAGTGATTATCGACATTTGGGGAGCCAGCCAGAACACTATCCGCCAACAGATTTCTCCTGATGGCACTATCAACATTCAGAAAATAGGTCCCGTCAACCTGAACGGCCTGACTATTTCTGAAGCCAATGACTATCTCAAGAAAACATTAAACAAGATATATAATGGTCTTAATAATACGAGTGACCCCACTTCTGACATCCGTCTGACTTTGGGTAGCATCCGTACTATTCAAATTAATGTGATGGGTGAAGTAGTCCAGCCGGGCACTTACTCTCTCTCTTCTTTTGCCACAGTCTTCCATGCGCTTTATCGTGCCGGTGGAGTCAGTGACATAGGAAGCCTTCGTAATGTTCAGCTGGTACGTAACGGTAAGAATATCGCCACGATCGACGTCTACCAATTTATCATGAAAGGCCACATTCAGGATGACATTCGTCTGCAGGAAGGTGATGTCGTGATTGTTCCTGCTTATGACGTATTGGTTAAGATCGACGGAAAAGTGAAACGCCCCATGCGTTTCGAAATGAAGAAGGACGAAAACTTATCTACTCTAATCAGTTATGCCGGTGGCTTTGAAGCCGACGCCTACACCCGTTCTTTGCGTGTCGTACGCCAAAACGGACAGGAGTATGAAGTAAACACGGTCAAAGACCTTGATTATAGTGTTTATAAAATGCGGAATGGTGATGTTGTGACTGCCGAGGCTATCCTTAACCGCTTCACTAATAAGCTTGAAATCCGTGGTGCTGTTTATCGTCCCGGTATCTACCAGCTAAACGGTAAACTGAATACCGTCCGCGAATTGGTGAACGAAGCCCAAGGCTTGACGGGGGATGCTTTCTTGAACCGTGCTGTCCTTTATCGTCAGTGTGAGGACCTTACTACTGAAGTTATTCCTGTTGACATTAAAGCCATCATGGATGGTACTTCCCAAAATATCATCCTGGCGAAAAACGATATTCTTTATATTCCCAGTATCCATGATTTGGAAGATAGGGGAGATGTTGTAATCCACGGCGAAGTGGCCAAACCTGATTCCTATCCTTATGCTGACAACATGACTCTTGAAGACTTGATCATTCAGGCCGGAGGCTTGCGTGAAGCCGCTTCTGTTGTTCGTGTGGATGTATCGCGTAGGATCAGGAATCCCCATAGTACAGCGGATAATGATACGATTGGTCGGACGTATACATTCTCCCTGAAAGAAGGTTTTGTCGTCGACGGTACACCAGGTTTTGTTCTTCAACCTTATGATGAGGTTTATGTTCGCCGCAGTCCGGGTTATCAGGCTCAGCAGAATGTAGTTGTTGAAGGTGAAATCCTGTTCGAAGGCTCATACGCCATGACCAGTCGTGAGGAACGTCTTTCCGATTTGATTCGCAAAGCCGGCGGTTCTACCAAAAACGCCTACCTACGCGGTGCCAAGTTGACTCGTGTCGCTACTGAGGGTGAGAAGAAACGTATGGAAGATGTGATCCGTTTAATGAGCCGTCAGTTGGGTGAGGCTATGATGGATTCTTTGGATATTCATGTGGAAGATCATTTTACAGTCGGCATTGACTTGGAGAAAGCTTTAGCTAATCCGGGGAGCACGGCGGACATTGTCTTGCGTGAGGGTGATGTAGTCTTTATTCCCAAGAGTACCAATACGGTTAAGATCAATGGTGCTGTCATGGTTCCTAATACCGTTTCTTATATAGCGGGTAAGAATATCGATTATTATTTGAATCAGGCCGGTGGTTATTCTGATAATGCGAAGAAGAGCAAGAAATTTATTGTTTACATGAATGGTCAAGTAACTAAGGTTAAAGGTAGCGGTAAGAAACAAATCGAGCCCGGTTGTGAAATAATCGTTCCCAGTAGATCTAAAAAACGTACTAATGTGGGTGAAATCTTGGGATATGCCACTTCTTTCAGTTCTTTGGGTATGATGATTGCCTCTCTTGCTAATTTAATCAAGAAATAACGAATACCTTTATTTATGTCTACTTTGATGGAACAAACGTCTGAAAAGGAAACAAAACAGTTGCATAATAATCATAATGATGAGGAGATCGAAATCGATTTGATGGATCTTCTTCGTAAGGTTGTTGGTATTCGTAAGAAAATCTATAAAGCAGCCGGTATCGGACTAATAATTGGTATTATTGTTGCGATAAGTATTCCTAAGCAGTACACGGTTAAAGTTATTCTTTCTCCGGAAATGGGTAATAACAAAGGTGGCGGTTTATCCGGTTTAGCTGCATCTTTTTTAGGAAGTGGGGTTACTATGGGGGATGGAACTGATGCCTTGAATGCTTCCTTATCTGCTGATATTGTTTCTTCTACTCCCTTTTTGTTGGAACTTTCTAATATGAAAGTCCCTGTATCAGGGGGTGAGGAAATCTCTTTAAGTTCTTATTTGAATGAAGAGTCATCCCCATGGTGGGGTTATGTAATCGGATTTCCTGGCATGGTAATGGGTGGAGCAAAGTCATTGTTTACAGAAAATGAGGATGAACCCATATCTTCCGATAAAGTAAGTCGGGGCGCAATTGAACTTTCAAAGAAGGAAACGGAGAAAATTGAGACTCTAAAGAAAATGATAGCTGCCGCTGTGGATAAGAAAACCTCAATGACTTCTATTTCTGTGACTTTTCAGAATCCTAAGGTTGCTGCTGTTGTTGCCGATTCTGTAGTGAAGAAATTGCAGGAATATATAATAGACTACCGTACCTTCAAGGCAAAAGAGGATTGTATTTATTTGGAGAAACTCTTCAAGGAACGTCAGCAAGAATATTATGCTGCTCAGAAGAAATATGCCGATTATCTGGATTCTCATGATAATATCATTTTGCAGAGTGTTCGTACCGAACAGGAACGTTTGCAGAATGATATGAGCCTTGCTTACCAGGTATATAGTCAGGTTGCCAGTCAGCTTCAGGTTGCCAGGGCTAAAGTTCAGGAAGAAAAACCTGTGTTTGCTGTTGTAGAACCTGCTGTTGTCCCCTTGGAACCTTCGGGGACTAGTAGAAAGGTATATGTTTTAGCTTTTATTTTCCTATCAGTTTGTATTGTAATCTCTTGGAATTTGTTCGGGAAAGATCTCTTGAATAAGTTCAAAGAAGTATGTGCCTAAAATCAATTTTTAATGTGATATGGTATCAACCACCAGTCAAATCAATAAATTTATAGAATTTGTAGCAGTTCTGGGAGATCTGATCATTCTGAATCTGGTATTGTTCTTTCTCCTTTTCTTTTGGGAAGAAGTATTTGTCTCTTTACCTTTTTCTTGTAGGGTTTCCTGGATGATGACTTCGTTAAGTCTTTGCTATCTGGCTTGTTCTGGATCCCGCGGGAGGGTTTGGGATAGTCGGGGAATTCGTCCTGACCAACTTGTGTTGCGTGTGTTGAAGAATATTATAGCTTTTTCCATTTTTTGGGCATGTATCATGACTTTTAGTGGAATCTCTATCTATTCTCCTCTTTTTTTTGTCGCTTATTTCTCTTTCCTCTTTGTCATCTTAAGTATTTATCGCATTATTATTCGTCATTTCCTGATAGTCTATTGTGCTAAGGGCAAGCATAGACGTTATGCTGTTTTTATAGGTGGGGGCAATAATATGCAGGTGTTGTATGAGGAGATGGAGAGTTCTTTAGCCTCTTCCCTATATGAGGTTGTGGGGTATTTTGATATAAAACCGGATGAAGCCTTTTCCTCCCAATGTTCCTATCTGGGTAATCCCGACGGTTTTTCAGACTTTATGTCCGCACATCCGGGAATCAAACATGTTTTTTGTTCTCTGTCGATGGAGGAAGGGCGCTATAATTTTTCTATTATGAATCATTGTGAAAACCATTTGCTTTATTTTCATGGTGTTCCTAATGTCTGTAAAGGTTTTCCTCGTCGTATCTGGCACAGTATGGTTGGCAATATGCCTATCTTGAATCTGCGTTATGAGCCTTTGGGTAAAATGGAAAATCGTATCTTGAAGCGGCTGTTCGACGTTGTTTTCTCCGGTCTTTTTCTGGTTACAGTTTTTCCTTTTGTTTATCTCATAGTTGGAAGTATTATAAAGTTGACTTCTCCCGGTCCTGTATTCTTTAAGCAAATGCGTACGGGTTTGAATGGTGTGGATTTTTTGTGTTATAAATTCCGTTCGATGAAAGTGAACGATGAAGCTAATAGCAAACAGGCTACGGTTGATGATCCCCGTAAAACTCGTTTTGGAAACTTTCTCCGTCGTTCTAATATTGACGAACTTCCTCAGTTTATCAATGTCTTTAAGGGTGATATGTCGATAGTTGGTCCCCGTCCTCATATGTTGGCTCATACGGAGACTTATGCCCGGTTGATTGATAAGTATATGGTGCGGCACTTTATAAAACCGGGGGTAACTGGTTGGGCTCAAACACATGGTTTTCGTGGTGAAACGAGAGAACTTTCACAGATGGAGGAACGTGTAAAGGCTGATATTTGGTATATGGAGCATTGGACAATGTTGCTTGATATATATATCATTTATAAGACGGTGGCGAATGTAGTTGTAGGAGAAAAGAACGCATATTAAGACTAGTAAGGTCAAAGAAGAGAATTATAAAATATGGGTAGCATTTGTACATATCTAAGTTCACATATAGCATCATTTTTTTCTAGTGGTAGTGCACGTAGTATTGCTGTGAAGAAAAATATAGTGGGTTCTTTACTCCTTAAATGTATTAGTATTTTAATTTCTTTACAGGTCGTTCCTTTAACGATTGATTATGTAAATCCTACACGTTATGGTATTTGGCTTACAATCAGTTCCATTATTGCTTGGCTCTCTTATTTTGATTTAGGATTTGCGCATGGCTTTCGTAATCGGTTTGCGGAAGCGAGAGCAAAAGGTGAAAATGGTTTAGCTAAAGAGTATGTTAGTACTACATATGCAGTTCTTTTTTTACTTTTCTTTATTGTTTTCCTTATTGCATTTGTAGTTAATAATTTTTTAGATTGGGGGGAACTTTTAAATATAGCTCCTAGTTATAATAAAGAACTTCAAGTTGTATTTGGGATTTTAGCATGTTTTTTTTGTTTGAATATAGTAGCAAGTGTATTTACTACGATGTTAATGGCTGATCAAAAACCGGCATTAGCATCTTTAATTCAAACTGGAGGTCAATTACTAGCTTTCATTGCAATTTATATCCTTACTAAAACAACGATGGGTAGTCTTGTTGCTTTAGCTTTTGTTTTTTCAGGAATTCCCTGTTTCTTACTTATACTGCTGTCTGTAGTTCTTTTTTATACTAAAAAATACAAAGATATTGCTCCCTCTATTAAAAGTATCCGTTTCTCTTTGACTAAGAATATATTGGGTTTGGGAGGACAATTTTTTGTTATAACAATTTCAGCATTGTTCATTTTCCAATTTATCAATATTTTAATTTCTCGTATAAAAGGTCCTGAAGCTGTTACACAATATAATATTGCATATAAATACTTTAATGTAATCGGTATGGTAGTAGTTGTTGTTTTAACGCCATTTTGGTCTGCTTTTACCAATGCTTATGTGCAAAAAGATTTTGTGTGGATGAGGAATATTGTGATAAAGTTAGAACGAATGTGGTTGTTGACTATTCCAGTTCTTATTATTATGGTGTCATGTGCTGATTTTTTGTATAAATGGTGGGTTGGAGAGAAAGTACAAATATCTCTTTCTTTATCTATCAGTATGGCTGTATATGTTTGGTTTCAAATTGGGGGTAATGTATATATGTATCTTATTAATGGAACTAGTAAAGTCAGATTACAGTTGATGGTTTATTTAATATTTGCTGTTGTTTCAATTCCAGTCATAAATATTTGTTGTATTCATTATGGCATTGAAGGAGCTTTAATTGTTCCTACTATTGTTTTTGGGTTACAGGCATTAGTGGGAAAATTACAGATAACGAAAATTATAAATAAAGAAGCTAAAGGAATTTGGCTCAAATAAAGTTTAATAGTACTCTGTCGAAAGCATATACCATATCTTTGAGGGCGATTCTGAAATAATAATCTTTATACAAATCGCTTGCACGTTTGATAAGAACTTGAGCGAAATTTTTATAAATAAGACAATCTTTATTCTCATTCATCTTTGTAATAGTCGATTTATGTATGGGGTAGTCCCAAATGATATGGTTTGGAAGAGAATGCAGTAAGGGTAGCTTCTATTACTACTCGAAGACTAGAACTCCTTGTGAACTGAGCATAACTCATAACCATGAACTGGTCACGACAAGTGAACTTCTTGGTTTTGTAGTCTCTTTTATATTTGTAAATACATTTTTTGAGTTCATAGTCAATAACAAGAATCATGCCTTTGAGCAAAGGCAGTCTTTCCGTTTAGCATGATGAATCTAAATAAGAGGATTACATCTACCAAAAGTATTGATTCTTTATCGAAAAAATGATAAACCATTATAAACTATTGAATATTAATTAAAAATGTTTCGGAATTCTATTTCGGACACTAGTGTTATGAATAATGAAAATGTATTTCGTTACAACAGGGGGAGGCTTAGGTAATCAGATTATGTCATATGCTTTATGGCTATATTTGAAAAAATCGGGATGTCGAACGATTCTTTATCTTAGAGTTAATCATTTGTCGAAAATATTTAATGTAAAGGGGGGCTTGATAAAGAAGCCTTACTTTAATTTTTTTATATTTGTAATAAAGCAGTGGGGTAATTATATTAGAGTCTTTAATCGATTTTTTCATAGAAGAAAAGTTGTAGAATATTCTTCTTTGTTGGGAATAAATGTGATTGATTATCCGGAGTGGATGGATTATAAATTTATTAATAGGATACTACCTGAATTGAGACAAAATTTGTCATTTCCTGAAGATGATAATGATAATAATAAGCGTATTATAAATATGATGCGAGAGTCAGATTCTGTTAGTATCCATGTTCGAAGAGGTGATTATCAGAACTCTGTTCATTGGAGAGTTATTTTAGGAGATATTTGTGATAAAAAATATTATGAGGATGCAATTGAAAAAGTTTATTCTCTGTTGTCTAAACCTGTTTTTTTTATTTTTTCAGATGATATAGAATGGGTTAAGTCTAATCTTAATTTAGATCATCCAGTTTTTGTTGATTGGAATCAAGGAGAAAATTCGTTTCGCGATATTCAGTTAATGTCGTATTGCAAAGTGAATATAATAGCTAACAGTACTTTTAGTTTATGTGCATCTTGGCTTAATGTAAATACGAATCCAATACGAATTGTTCCTTCTAAATGGTTGAATAGCTATTTTGATAATTTATTAATTAAATATATACCTTCTGATTGGATTATTATTAATAACAAAAAACCAACCATTTCTATCATAACTAGTTCTATTCTTTCAGAGTGTTCTATAAAAGATATTTTAAAACAACGATATTCTGATTTTGAATTAATACTTAATGATAGTGGTGAGGTGAAAATTTTTGATGGTCGGATTAAAAACGGAGAGATAAATGGTAGATATATTTATAATTACACGCAGAGTGATTCTTTAAAATTTAGAAATCGAAATTATCTCTGGAATTGGTTATCGAAAATATATGCAGACGAATTATATGGATGATATCGTTTTATTATTAACAGCTTGTATTAATCCTAATGGGATGTCGTATACTGTAGTTCAGGATATTGAATTACGTAAAAAGCAGTATAGAGAGAGTTTGTCTTTTTATTTAACTCATACCAAATATAAAATTGTTTTTATCGAGAATTCAAATACAGATATATCTTGCCTATATCAAAAAGAAATTTCTGAAGGTAGATTAGAATGTATTACTTTTGATGGGAATAATTATGATCGTTATTTAGGGAAAGGCTTTGGAGAAGCTTTAATTTTGAATTATGCATACATTCACTCAAAATTAATTGCTCAATCCCATTATATCGTAAAAATAACTGGTAGAGTAATTGTTGAGAACGTGATAGAATTAATAGACTCGTGTTCTTTGGATAAGAAAAGTGTGTATTGTGAATTGGGGTTAAGAGAGAAAACTACAGTTTCAGTATTTTTCATAGCTCATAAAGACTTTTATCCATTATTTCTTTCGAAAAGAAATTTGATTAATGACTTTTCTAAGTGCTATTTCGAAAAAGTATTATTTCAGTCTATTTTAGAATGGAGAAAGGATATTCATCATAAATATTCTCCTTTCTATTTACCTGTCCATTTGAGAGGAATATGTGGAACTTCTGGTGCTGTATATCCTACTGGAAATAGAGTAAAGGCTTTTGTAAAATATATATTATACTTATTTTTTAAACGATTTCTTTTTATAGAATAACTAATGTCGCATGAAGGATACTATGGGAATTGGAGATGATTCTTCTCTATCATCTTGTGCTTCTTCTGTTATAGGGGAAGGTATTTCAGAGAAACATTATTCTAGCTTAAAATGCTCTAAAAAAAAATATAGTATTTTAGTTGATAATCTTTGTGTATTTGCTATGTTACTTGTTTTAATAGGGCATGCTGATGTCGTTGATCATTATCGTACATTATGGATTTATAAGTGGGTTTATCTTTTTCACATGCCTTTGTTTTTCTGTGTTTCGGGATATCTGTTTGCATTAACTGAAAGTTACAGTTTGAAAGTAAGTACATTTGTTAGGAAAAAGACATTTCGATTGTTGATACCTTTAGTCGTAATTACAACGATTGGATTCCTGCTAAAGTCACAAATAGGAATAGCAGCAGAACGTCCTGTTAGTACGGACTTTATATCTTATTTGCATTGTTTTCTATATCCTAATGATAATCCTGTTGCTTATCTTTGGTTTCTAACTGTCTTGTTTGAAATTCAAATTCTCATATTTGTTTACTATAATTTTTTGGCTATTAATGTAAAATGGTTGCTTCCTATTGCTATTGTGGCATTCTATATTATTCCAGAAATAAATTTTTTGTCTGTTTCACAAGCAATTTATTACATTATATTTTTTGTATGTGGAATATTGTTCTGTAGATACGAAAAAGAAGTTATTGATTACTTACATTTAAGAAGCTGGGGCATGATGATATTATTGGGAGTGTTTTCTGTTAGTTCTCCATTTATCATATTACCAATTTATTTTGCAACTATATATGCATTGATAGGAATATTTTTTAGTATTTCATTAGTGTTGAATCTGCAGAAAAAAAACATCAAAATATTCCCGAAATTACGTAAATATACTTATACTATTTTTTTATTGTCGTGGTTTTCTCAATCATTTTGTCGTACGGTTCTTATGCCTCATTTTAATTTTTCTTATTGGCCTTATATTACTGTGATTTCCTTTATTTCAGGTTTATTTATCTCATATGGTATTGGAGCTATAGCAAATAGATATTTAAAAACAGGAGTGTTGGCCCGATTTCTTCGAATTTCTATGGGATTATAACTTGTTTTTGTTGTAAGTTGGTGATGCATGTGTAATTAATATTTTCAGTATAAATGTAAATCAAATTTTGAAATGAAGTTATTATCAATTATTATTGCTACATATAATGCAGGTAATACATTAGATGCTTGCTTGACAAGTATAACTAAACAGAAAAGTAGTGAGATAGAACTATTAATTATTGATGGGGGGTCCTCCGATAAAACTCTTGATATAATTCATTCTTATGGAGATAAAATAGATGTTTTAATATCTGAGCCAGATAAAGGTATTTATGATGCATGGAATAAAGGTATATCACATGCAACAGGGGCTTGGATTATGTTTATAGGGGCTGATGATATATTGGTTGAGAATTCATTGTCGCCCTATATACAGTATGTTAAGCAAATATCTACCCAAAACTATGATTTAATAACTGCGTGCGCATATTTTGTCGATTTGAAAGGTAAACTGATAAAGAAAGTGGGTGAACCTTTTAGTTGGGAGAGAGAAAAAAGGAATATGAATATTTCTCATGGTTCCACCTTACATAATAGAAATCTTTTTCAAAAAATAGGTAAATATTCATTGGAATATAAAATATGTGCTGACTATGAGTTGTTGATACGAGAAGGACAAAATCTTTGTTGTGCATTTTATAATCAGGCGGTACTTGTGTTTAAAGTAGGTGGGGCTAGCTTTTCTATGGAATGTCAGTATGAGACATTCAGAATCAGAAAAAAATATCATACCGTACCTTTAGTTATCAATCTGTATCTGTGTTTGAGGAGAATGGTAGGGATTATGTTGAAATCTATTGTATACATTACCAAATAGAATAACAATAGTGTCATTGACTTCTAAGAAATATTACTTTTTACTTTTTCTTATTGTTCTATTGATTGGGTTTCAACAATTCCCAGTTCTTCGTATAGGGGGAAGTTTTAAAATATATGAGCTACTATCTTTGATTCTACTATTAAAATTTAGGAATCATGGATTTTGGACTAGTAAGCTTATTGCATTATGGGTATTATTTGTACTTTCTCCTATTGTCAGTTTTTGCTATTCATGGCTTTTTCTTGATATCCCTTCTGATTTTTATTTGCGTTACCCTGAAGCAACAGAGTCTTTCAAATTTGGAAATAGAATATTTTCAGTATTGCAAATAATATATATGCTTTTTTGTTTTTCAGCTCTCTCGGGTATCTATCGAGAACGACGACTATATAAATATTTTGATTATCTGCGGAGGTATATTGTGATTATAGGAACATGTATAGCTGTATATTCTTTATTTGCTCTTTTTGTTTATGATCCAATACCATATTTACCTTCGTTTCTTCAAAATAAGTCTGTTTATGATTTTAGAAGTAGCGGTCTATCTCAAGAACCAGGGAATTATGTAATCTATCAAGTGTGGGTTGTGTTATTTACTTATTATGCGAAAGAACTATTTTCAATAAAAGTTTGGTTATTTATGCTGACAATAAATGTTTTATCGTTATTTTTCACATTCTCAACTTCACTCATTGCTTTTGTTGTATTGATTATATTGTCTTATTTTCTTTGTTCTACAACTAAAAAACAAAAGATATCCATTGTATTTATATCCTTTATTTTCTTTTGTGTCGGATATTTTGTATTACTTGAAAGTGGGTACTATGATTTGTTTGAGACTTTATTTTTAAATAAAGCAACCAATTTTTTTTATGCGCCAGATCATACATTGGATAGTGGCAGTTTTAGGAGTTATACAGGTCGGATTGGATGGGAAATTTTTTATAATCAGCCTCTTTTGGGTGTGGGAGTAGGAAATAGTGTTTATTATATGCATTTATATGAATTTAAGATGGGAATTGTGAATTTTGGGGATACGTTGAGTTTAGGAATATTTCCTCAAAATCTTTATGCTTGCGTATTTGCAGAACAAGGACTTATTGGTGGTTGTGCTTTACTGTTTTTTTTATTAGCAGTAGTGAAGGAACTATGGAAATATCGGAATGAAAAACCTTATGGACGAATGTTTTTTGTAGGAGGTCTTTTTAATGTTGCAGTAACACTGTCTAATCCTCTCGTTTATGCATTGTTTATATGGGTATTTTTGGTATTGGCTTTGGGTTATAATAAGTATATTCATGAAAAAGATTCTAATTTTTGAGGGTAGAGAAACTATAGGTGGGGGACAAATCATAACGAAGCGTATTTGTGACATCCTCTCATCCAAATACGATGTCTCTGTATTTATTCCGGGTCAAGATAATGGTATATCTAACTTATTGTCTAATTATAAACAATACCACTACCAATTAGTGCCATATTCTAGTGGAAAAAAAAGAATAAAAGATTATTTTTTATTCTTTTATAATGCATTTTTTACATATCAAATGTTACGTAAGTTATTAAGGGAAAAGCATTTTGATTTGTTGTACATTCAACACCAAAATATTCTTCCTGTTTGTGTATTAGCAAATTGGGGGCTAAGAAATAAAATAGTATCCCATCTTCATGTTATTTATATCGATAAACAGGCAAGAAGAATGATATGTTGTTTTTTGAATCATAAGTACGTGAAAAGAATCTTTGGTGTATCAAGATATACACTTTCGCAGTTATCTCAGCAAAATTTGAAAAAGAGTTCTATATTATATAATCCGATTCCATTAAGAGAAAAAATAAAGATAAGTTGTTCATCTCATAAAATAGCAATAGTAGGGGATGTTGTTAGATTTAAAGGTCATCACATTGTGTTTGAAGCGATGCAATCTTTACCCGAAAATAGTGAGCTTCATGTAATTGGCAACCTTTTGGATAAAAAATATTTGGAACAACTGCAGTCTTTCTCGATTAAGTGTGTCTATACCGGATTAATATCAGATGTTGCAAATTACCTTGTTGAAAATCAAATAAGTTTAGTGATAATTCCTTCCATTTCTCCTGAAACATTTTCTTTGTCAATGACCGAAAGTTGGGCACTAGGTATTCCTACAATTGCTACTGATGATTATGGAATGAAAGAAATTGTTGAAAAATATATACCACTTTATTACGATGTTATATTGTTTAACAAGGGGGATGTTGTTGATTTAGTAGCAAAAATTTTAAATCTTTATAATGATGAATGTTTATATCGGAAAGTTTCTGATGCTGTTTATTGTGTTATCAGAGAGCATTTAAATGAAGGAAAATTTAAAAAAAGACTTTTGAATGAAATATCATCAATTATATAAATAAGGTTGATCAAATATGAAAGTAGCTATCATCCAAGAATGGTTAGTAACCGTTGGCGGTTCAGATAAAGTAGTCAAAGCTATTGCGGATGTATTTCCTGACGCAGATATTTACACCTTAGTTGCTAAAAAACAAGTTTGTGACGAATTAGGGATTGACTGGAATAAAGTCCATACATCATTCATTCAGAAGTTGCCTTTAGGGGTAAAGAAGCATAGGATGTATTTGCCTATATTTCCGTTTGCAATAGAACAGTTTGATTTACGGGGATATGATGTGATTATATCATCTTCTCATGCTGTAGCCAAAGGAGTTCTAACCAAAGCGGATCAATTGCATATTTGTTATTGTCATTCTCCTATTCGTTATGTATGGGATATGTATCATGAATACTTGGAAGAATCGGGGTTGACAAAAGGCTTGAAAGGATATCTAGCTAAATATATGCTTCACCGTATTCGTAAATGGGATTTGATATCCAGCTTCCGGGTTGACTATTTTATAAGTAATTCCGATTATGTGGGACGTCGAATTCAGGAGACTTATAGGCGGGATGCTGTAACAATTCACCCTAATATTGATATTTCTAACTTTGATTTGTGCGTAGAGAAAGAAAATTTCTATTTAACTAGTAGTCGTTTGGTGGGATATAAGAAAATAGATCTTATTGTCGAAGCTTTCAGTCGTATGCCTAATAAAAAGCTGGTTGTGATTGGTGGAGGTCCTAATTTGGAAAAGATACGCAAGATTGCTGGGCATAATGTAACTGTCATGGGATATCAGTCATTTGCGGTACTAAAAGAAAAGATGCAGAAAGCTAAAGCCTTTGTTTTTGCAGCAGATGAGGATTTTGGTATGATTCCGATCGAAGCGCAATCATGTGGGACTCCTGTTATTGCTTATGGCAGGGGAGGTTCTTTGGAAACAGTAAAAGAAGGAGTAACAGGTCTTTTCTTTTATGAACAAACTGTAGAATCGGTTATTGATGCAGTAGAAAGATTTGAAAAACTAGAAACACCGTTTGATCCTAAAATAATACGTAACCATGCGGAGACTTTTTCGGAAGAACGTTTTAAGAAGGAAATAAAGGAGTTTGTAGAGTTAAAATATAATGAATTTAATCATCTAGTGAAATGAGTTATTTTATATTTGGCGGTTCCGGTTTTATCGGTACACACCTTATTGCTCTAATTGATAATATATATCCGGGTACAAAAATATACAATCTGGATATTGTAAAGAATAACCATGAAGGTAAATCTACATATATCAATTGTGATGTTCGTTCTGAAATAAACATTGATATTTCCGTTACTTCCGAAGACGTCATTTTTAACTTTGCAGCCGTTCATCGTACCCCGGGACATCCGGATCAGGCTTATTTTGAGACGAATATTCGTGGTGCAGAGAACGTATGTGCTTTTGCCGAGAAGTTCGGGATAAAGAAAATCGTTTTTACCAGTTCCATAGCTCCTTATGGTGCAGCTGAAGATTTGAAAACAGAAGAGACGCTTCCCACACCGAACACGCCTTATGGAATTTCTAAGTTAGTGGCTGAAAAAATACATACGATTTGGCAGGCAAAAAAGTCGAACGAACGACAACTTACTATTGTTCGTCCGGGTGTGGTATTCGGTAAAGGGGAAAATGGTAACTTTACTCGTTTGTATTGGGGTATCCGTGGCGGTAAGTTCTTCTATCCGGGCCGTAAAGATACGATTAAAGCTTGCATTTATGTGAAAGAATTGGTTCGCTTTATGCTTTATCGTTTAGAGAATCATAATGAAGGAGTAGAGTTATATAACTGTACATATGAACCAGCTTTTACTATCGAGCAAATAGTAGAAACGATGAAAAAGGCTACGGGAGTACAACGTACTGTTGTCGAGGTGCCGGGAAGTCTTCTAATGACAGTTGCAAGGATTGTCGGTTCGTTAGGGGGAAAAGCTTTAGGTATTTGTCCTGCTCGTGTGAAGAAGTTAATGATTTCTACTAATATATGCGGAAAGAAATTGGCTGATTCGGGGTATAAGTTTCATTATACATTTGAAGAAGCTATTAAGGATTGGTATAGAGATAACGATAATAAGTATTTGAGATGATTTTTCTGAAACAATTTGGGTATATAAAATAAATGTTGAGATGTAATAAACACGTGAGTGTTTCGTATGTGAGATGAAAAAAATGTAGGTCCCTAGCTTCATGCTGTTTACAGCATGATTCTCCTACATTGTGGATTAGAAATAGCGCGACGGCGCATTTCTAATCTACGCCCTGACATCGGAGGTTAAAGCCGATGTGAATTTCCCACTATATCAACTGTCTGTGAAGATCGTTGATATTTCCTAATTTTACGTATAGTGATGTATTTAGACACACAAATATAAAGAAAAAACATTGGGAGATTTGTATCGAAATATCCCAATGTTTGATTTCAATTATTGAGATGTTTTTTTCAAATCTCCCGATGTTTTTCCAGTTCTCCAAAAGGACAAAAGGACAAAAAGGACATATATGATTGTTTTTATTCATCTTACTATAAGAACTATGAAGTATATTGCTGATCTTTATTATGTTAAGTGCTTTTATAGACGTGTAACCTTACGAATATTGAAATCATGTTTTGCGCCAACCTGAATCGTTTTGTCTGTCATGAAATGATTGGGCAACTCTTGAACAAAATTACCTATATTGTCAGGATTATTTAGTGAAAGGGCCGTGCTTGGAAAGAAGAGCGATATCTTGTTCGCGTTTGCTTCCGCCTTCAATAATACAATCATTCGACAATATGGTGATATTATTGTACAAATTCGGGGAAAATAAAGGAGCTCCTTTCTGGAATTCCTCTCCCAACTAATAGGCTTCGTCGTTGGCATTGGAATTTTTATAGTACCATAGGGGATTTTTGTCCTTATGTCCTTTTGTCCTTTTGAAAGGAGGGCACGTTGGTGGGGGAAAGAAGAGGTGTGTGAGATTTATAACTTGCTTGTATCCAGTAGATAAACTCTCGTTGCTTTTTTAGGGACGAAAATTTGTGTGCTCGAAAAAATGCAGGAAGCTCACGTAATATGTTTTTTTGTGAATAGTGTCAGTGACAGTTGATTTTAGCAGTGGATCGCTAATTGTTTCCCTATGTGGACAATATTTGATAAAGTAATAAAAATTGAAATATTATAAATTATTAATCATAGAATGACATGGCAAAAGAAAAACAGAAACCATACGAGTTTTTAAGCAATTTGGTATTGGCTTTAATGGGAACGGATCGTATTTTCAGTAACAGTTTCTTTTCCAGCGAATTTGCTATTTCTCCCAATACACTGAGTGAGATAAGACGGGGAGAGGATATGTGCATTTATCAGTATGTACGGGTGATACGGTGTATGATGAAGTATCTTCATTTAATTGTTCGAATGGATATGTTGCTGAAGGAATTAAGAACCGTATTAGCTTCCAATTGTGATTTGGTGGTTGCTACGATTCCGCACCGTTTTCACGGAACTTACCAACCGAAAGAGTGGGTGGTAGTAATGCATTGGGATGGTATAAAATAAATGTTGAAATGAAGAAATATGTAGGTCCCTAGATTCATGATAAACTCATGAAATCCCTACATTTTGCAGGTTAGAAATCGTACAGCGGTATATTTTTAACTTGACCCTCGTATCGGTGTAAAAACTGATATGTATCTATATGTGAAATATACCAACTGTCTGTGAGGATCGTTGGTATAAACTATAGATGGCTGCATACTTGAAAAGAGATACAGTCATTTTTTATAGTGTACTTTATCTGATGCTTACAATCGAATGACTACATTCACGCGCTCCAAAGGGGTAATGGATGGTGGTAGTATGAAATACTATGACCGTAAAGTTTCAGCGAAAGTAAGACAAAGCTCAAATGGACTTGTTGCTGGGTAATAAAAAGCCGGATGGTTAGTCCGGCTTTTTATATTGTATAACCTTCACAATAGGTCTCTGGATAAATAATTCTAAATCTATTCTTGCCCAATATCTCTTTATTTATTACGCATATCTGAATAGGTGGAATTAACTCCAAATAAGCAGGATTTTTCTTTATAAAGCGCAACTTCTGAGAGTTAAAATATTCATCGCCGCTAGTTGAATTTATAGGATTTGCCCGAATAGCTTTGTAATGAAAATCTGTCATTTTTTTCATATGCTCAATAATAAAGGGAACTGTAATAGGCCCTTTGGTGTTGTATGTTTGTTTTAAAACATCAGCATATTCTTTAAATTCAATAAGGTGTTGAGTATTTCCTACTAAATCTAAAATATATTCAGAATTATCTTCTATAAATGTTTGACAGATTATATAATTTCCACTATGTACCTGTTTGCCCCACCAATGTGCTAAGTCCAAGAAAGTATCCCAGAAATAATATCCTTTTCCCAGCCAAGGGTTATTTGTACAAATAAAAGGTCCCTGACTTTCAACTTCGTCAGGATTATTTCTATCTTCTAACGTTTGAAATATCTTTTTTACTCCCATTAGAATAAAGTCTTACTTAGTTGTTGTATTCTCTCTAAGTATGTCTTGCAATGAAGAGAGGTTCAGCGTAGGTAGTAAAATAGGTTTTATGTTAGCCTGCAATGTTAAAGTACTCACAAAAGCCCTAACATAAGGGAATAATATTGCAATGCTGTTGGGATAAAAGAAATTTGGTATTTCTGCTAATGAAATATTTTCTTTGAATTTAAAAGATGCAACACAATTAACAAGAATTTTGGGATTAGATTGCTCCTCGCCTTTCTCCCATGCCTTAAATATAAAATCCAAGTTATAAAGACCTTCTGATTGAACATATTCGCCTTTAGGAGTAAACTCTAAATCAAATGATGCATTGGATGGTATGTTGTCTAAATTTAATGATACATGATTGAATTTATATCCAATTAAAGAAAAAACTGCTTTGTCCATTTTTATATAATAGTTAATGTAATTAAAGTTAAGCTGCTAGATAAAAAAAATCCAGAGTAAACTCTGGATTTCCAAATTTATTTGAAATTGCTATCTCTGGTACGGAATCGCATATCTGGATTGTTTCTAGAGATTGCTCAATAAAACTTGTAACCTCAGGACCAACTTCATTAAACTCTTTCAATTCTTCCCAATCTTTAACCAATTGTTCTTTAGAAGCTTTAGATAAATAAGCTAAGAGTTCATCTACTAATTTTCCCATAAATTGTTTCCTCCTTTTAATAATAGAGGGGGTACTCTATATAATTAATACTATTCTATTAGTGATTGATGATGCAAATATAGTGATAACTTTATAATCAACAACATCAAACAACAGTAAAATCATTATCAATAGCTCTAATTTAACCTTTAAGAGCATTCTTATCACTATTATTAAGATGATTTCTAGCTATATCTACATCTTTATTGGTATCAACATCTACAAGAAGAACTTTGTTTATTCCTCCATCTTAAATTTAGTACTCTATTTAATTAACTCGGCTTCTAATAAATAGCTATTAGGCTTTAGCTTCATTTGATAATATTTTATATTTCGACCTTTCAAGGCATGATGCCATAGCCAAGGCAGAAAGACGGTGTTGGAAGTATACATGGGTTTTAGATATGGATATATCCAAGTTCTTTGATACAATCGACCATGGCTTACTAATGAGAGCGGTGGAGAAGCATATCAAGATAAAATGGATACTTCTCTATATAAAACGCTGGTTGACCGTCTCTTATCAGAGAAGTGATGGACAGATTGTAAAGAGACACATGGGAGTACCACAGGGTTCAGTCATATGTCCAATTTTAGCAAACCTGTTCTTGCACTATACCTTTGATAAATGGATGTCTTATAAAAATATCCTCACATATCTTTTGAGAGATATGCTGATGATTGTGTTTGTCATAGTAGTACATTGGCTCAAGCCGAATACATAAAGGAAAGTCTTGGAGAACGTTTTGCTGAATGTAAATTGAGACTTAATGAGGAAAAGATGAAAATAGTCTTCTGCAAAATGAGCAGTCGTTCATCAGAGCACTATCATTGTACTTCTTTTGATTATTTAGGCTTTACTTTCAGACCAAGAGCGGCAAAAGATAAACGCAACAATGTCTTATTCACAAGTTATTTGCCTGCTATAAGCAAGAAATCGGTAAGTAGCATACATGAAACAATAAAATCCTGGAATCTCAAACGTCTCCATAATCGAAGCCTACGATTTGTGGCATCATATATCAATGATGTCGTAAGAGGATGGATAAATTATTATTGCCTATTGGGCAAAGACAAAATATAAAAGACTTCGTCATCGTGGTGTCATATCTGCTCATTATTGGTTAGCCGGCATCTCTCAGAAAGACCCCAATCTGTTTTATCATTGGCAAGTAGGATATGTACCCGTTGCTGGCGATGTGCAAAGCGCATAAAGTAAATTCGCGCACTTATCCGAATGACGTTATAGCAAGAATGCCATATATGCAGAAGGCAAATTATGAGGAACTGCTACAAATGTTGCCACACAAATGGAAAGAAATAAAGAATGATGGAGATACAACTATAGATGGCTGCATAAACTCATCTTTCTTAGATTAAGTTCGTATATAATGGTGTTAATTCCCTGAATTCTTTTTATCTTTGGCAAATATTAATGACTAACAACGGTTATATAAATATAATGAGATACTTAGACCCCAAAGCAGGTTTGACGTTCAAGCGCGTCTTCGGCGAGCATCCCGATTTGGTGATGGGTTCTATCATTATTACCGTTTGGTTCATACGAACATACCGAAAAGGTGATAGAAGGTATGCAGAAAGGTCTGGAAGAAGGCATAAAAGAAGTTGCTCGCTGTTTGAAAATGGCAGGTATACCTACTGCCATTATAATGGAAAGCACAGACCTGTCGGAAATTGAGATCTGATAAAGATGCTGGATAAGTTTGGAGTAGAACCTTCCGAAATCGGGAAGAAAAAGGCCGCTGTAGAGGATTTTGATGCACCAACAGAAAGGATGACAAGCATTATCCCGTTGTTATATCAAAGTGGTTATATTACGATAAAGGACTATGATGAGGAATTGGACTTATATACATTGGATATCCCCAATAAGGAAGTAAGAATAGGCTTAATGAAAAGTCTTCTTCCATATTATGTTGCTAGTAAAGCACCGGAAACCAATACTATGGTGGCGTATCTTTCTCGAGATATCCGTAATGGGGATATAGATGCTGCATTGCGTCGTTTGCAAATGTTCTTGTCCACCATACCTCAGTGCGATAATACGAAATATGAGGGACATTAGAAGTTGGATAAAGGAGCGGATCGGGCGATGGAACAGATTAATTTGAAAAATTATCCTGAACGTTTTGCTTTGTGTGGACTCCCGATTATAAAGATAGCTGTCAGTTTTGATAGTGAACGATGCACAATTGGGGAATGGAAGATGGAAGGATGATTCTGTTTTTTAGGATGGTTAAAGAATACAAAAAAAGAGCAAACTCATAATATTCCTAAATCTTTCCGGAATCTGTATCGTTATTTGTAGCATAGAATAAAGTATAGTATTAACGCTAAAAGAATAACGATTATGAAGAAATTTCTATCTCTACTTGTACTGGCTCTGGTAGCCGTGCAGTTTTCATTCGCAAAAGATGTGATAACTAAAGACATGAATCAGTTGCCGCTTCCGGCACGTAATTTTATCAATAGTAATTTTACAAAACCACAGGTTGCCCATATCAAAATTGATAAGGATATGATGGAATCTACCAAGTATGAAGTGGTATTGATGGATGGTACGGAAATTGATTTTGACAGTAAGGGAAACTGGGAAGAGGTAAGTGCAAAGAAAGGACAGACTGTTCCTGTTAGTATTGTTCCGGGATTTGCTGTCAACTACCTGAAAGCGCATAATTTTGTGAATGAAGGAGTGACGAAAGTCGAACGTGACCGCAAAGGGTATGAGATTGAATTGTCTACCGGGCTTTCTTTCAAATTTGATAAGAAAGGAAAATTTATCAAGGCTGATGATTAACAAGTTGCAGTAAATAGACCTAAACAAGAAGATAACTATGTGGAGATTTAAGTTTAGCGCATGGGCAGTAGTGTTGCTTATGACTGCCCTTTCTTTCGGCGCATGTGATAATGACGATGATGATACTTTTGTTCCGCCCAGTAATATTACGGAGGCCTTGAAACAGGTATATCCGGCTGCCCAGAATATAGAATGGGAGATGAAAGGTGCTTATTATGTAGCTGACTGTTGGGTGAGCAATGATGAATTGGAAGTCTGGTTTGATGCTAATGCCAACTGGGTGATGACAGAAAATGAACTGAACAGTATCGATCAGTTGGTGCCGGCTGTTTATACGGCTTTTATAGATTCTAAATATAACGCGTGGGTAGTGACAGATGTATATGTGTTGACATTTCCACAGAATCCGATGGAATCTGTGATTCAGGTGAAACAAGGTAGCCAGCGCTACTCGCTTTATTTCACGCAGGATGGTGGATTGATACATGAGAAAGATATCAGTAGCGGAGATGATACGAATTGGCCGCCAACTGAATAACTTTTAATCATAAAAATGACAACGGACTATTTCTATAAAAGGAATGGTCCGTTGCTTTTTATAATTACATTTGTTTGTAATCCTTGGCCAATCCTCCTTCACTTGTTTCTTTATAGAGTGACGGTAGGTCATGTCCGGTCTGTTTCATCACTTGCACTACTTTGTCGAAAGAGACACGGTGCATGCCATCGGTGAAAGCTGAATAAAGATTAGCATCCAGCGCACGTGCGGCGGCGTATGCATTTCGTTCGATGCAGGGAATTTGTACCAATCCGCATACCGGGTCGCAAGTCATTCCCAAATGGTGTTCCAAGCCCATTTCTGCTGCATACTCAATTTGTGCAGGGCTGCCTCCGAACAATTGATTGGCGGCAGCCGAAGCCATTGCGCAGGCAACACCGACTTCTCCCTGACAACCTACTTCTGCTCCGGAAATGGATGCGTTGAATTTGACGATGTTGCCAAACAAGCCGGCAGTGGCTAACGCACGTAAAATGCGCATATCGCTAAAGTCACGGCTTTTTTGAAGATGATAAAGTACGGCGGGCATGACTCCGCAGGAGCCACAGGTAGGAGCGGTTACTATTTTACCACCGGAAGCATTTTCTTCACTTACGGCCAAAGCATAAGAGAAGACGAGCCCTCTGGATTGCAGGGATTGTTTGTATCCGGTAGCACGTATGTAGTAAGTGGAGGCTTTCCGCCGGAGATTTAGTGGTCCGGGTAGTACGCCCTCTGCTTCGAGTCCACGGTGAATGGCATCTTTCATGGTAGCCCATACTTCAGCCAGGTAGTCCCATATATCTTCTTCCTCACATTCCTTTACGTATTCCCAATAACTTTTTCCGGTATCTTCACACCATTGGAGTATTTCAGTCATGTTTTCCATACCATATACATCGGGGCTTTCGATGGTTGGATTGTCATTATTTTCTGCCAATGCACCACCACCGATGCTATAAACAGTCCAATTCTCCTGCACTTTATCGTTGCTATCTAAAGCTGCAAATGTCATTCCGTTCGGATGGAACGGTAGAAAGACTTTGGGCTGCCACACAATTTCTACCGGGGCAGTGGGTTGCAAAGTGTCTATAATGGCTACATCCGTCATGTGTCCTTTGCCTGTAGCAGCTAAACTGCCGTAAAGGGTTACTTTAAAAGATGCAGCATCCGGATGACGTTCCAGAAACATTTCGGCAGCTTTACGCGGTCCCATAGTGTGGCTACTGGAAGGTCCTGTGCCTATTCTATATAGCTCTTTTATCGATTTCATGACTGATGATGTGTTTTTGTTAATACCATTTCTTTTTTCTGAAGTACAAATATACAATAATACCGATAATTGCCATTACAATCCAGGCAAATAAATACCCGTATTGCCATTCGAGCTCGGGCATCCATTTGTAATTCATTCCCCATACTCCGACCAGAAATGTCAAAGGGATAAAGATGGTGGATACGATGGTTAACCTCTTCATGATGTCGTTCATACGTAAATCATTGTTGGAGATGTACAGATCGACTAATGAGGAAAGAGTTTCCCGGCAGATCTCAATGGTCTGTAATACAAATTGCAAGTGGTCGTTTACATCATTGAAAAAGGCACGGTTCACTTTGTGAATAAGCAGGTTTTCTGCCCGTAGTAACTTGATATATTGTTCTTTTAGTGGGAGGATGGATTTTTTCATCAGCATATATTGGCGTCGTAATGCCTGAATCTGAATTCCAATGTCATCACCGCTGGTGATGGTGAGCAGTTCTTCTTCCAAATCTTCGAGTGCGTCATCAATGGAAGAGATTGTTGAAATATAGTTTCCCATGATGCTGTTGAGTAGCACGCTAAGTAGATAATCAGTCTGGCGGCTACGTATCTTCAGGACATCATTGCGCAGAGCGGAACTGACATCATCGAAGAAGTCGGTTTCTTTTTCGAGGAAAGTAAGTACGTAGTTATTACCTAGAATAAGACAGACTTGTTGTTGGAGCAACTCGTCCAGTTCGTCTTCTTCTTTATGTTCGTTGGGGTAGAATATTTTTAAGATCAGGACGATGTATTTGTCGTGCTCTTCTATCTTGGTAGGATGATCCGCATTCAGTATATCTTGCAGGACTAGGAAGTCTATTTCAAAATGACTGCAAATTTCCCGGATAGTCTCCGTATCTTTCATTCCGTGTATTTGTAGCCAATTGATCCGATCGCTGTTCAGTGTTCCCTTGATGGCTTGAAAGGTGTCGTTGGCGCTTTCCTGCATCTCGGTAGCATTGTAAGTACAAAGATGTAAGTGGGTAGGAGTAAGACTGTCTCCTGTGTAAATAAGCTTTTCGCTTAACAGATTATTCTTCATGCTTTATTCTCGTTTTAGAAAACCACTGTAACAAAGGTAGTGGTTTTCTAAATGAGAACAAGTTCTTTGGACGTTTTGTTTACAGGTTAGTCAAAATCGACTACTGTGATTCCGGCACCGCCAAACTGCACATGTTCGTCAGCATAGTGGCTCACTCCCGGTACGGTGGCCAGATACTGGCGGATTAATGTACGAAGTATTCCCGTTCCTGTGCCGTGAAGGATGCGTACACGGTCCATGCCGACTAATATGGCGTCATCGATAAAATAGGTGACTGCTTGCAGAGCTTCGTCTCCGCGCATTCCACGCACATCGATGTCTTGTTTGAAGCTAAGCTTCTTTTCGTACATTTGGTCATGCGTCTGGCTACTGACAAAGGTGCTTTTGGCGATTCCTTCCGTCTTGGGTGCGTTATTGGTACGTTCCAAACGGTCTATTTTTACGGTCGTTTTTATGCTTCCAAAAGCAACGGTCGCATTTTTACCATTGATTTCCATCACTTGGCCGACACTTGTCTGTCCTTTGATTTTTACATTTTCACCTACTGCAATCGGCACTACTTTAGGAGCACTTGACGGGGAAGAGACTGCGGCTTTCGGTTCGTTTTTCTTATTTTTCTTCCGTTCTTGTTTCTCCTTTAATTTCTTCATTTTCTGTGCAATCTTCTCTTCATGCTCTTTAGAAGCCAGCGCATCTAAAGAAGTACGGAAGTCTGTCAGTTCCTGACGTGCCTGGCGTGTCTTTTCCTTTTCAGCTTGTGCTTCCTTGATTGTGCGTATTGTGTTTTCAATGCGTGCATTGGATTCCTGAAGCATCCGTTCCGCTTCTTCTTTTGCTTGCCGGATGATCTCTTTCCGTGATTTCTGCAACTCTTCCATTTCCGTTTGGTAGCGGGCAATGGTTTCTTCCATGTGCTTTTCCCGTTGACGGATAGTTTGACGTTTTCCTTCCCAGTAACGCTTGTCGCGCACGATGTCCTGAAGGTATTTGTCGGCATTGATATATTCACTTCCTACGATTTCCGAAGCATCTGCAATGACATCTTCCGGCAATCCGATTTTTCGTGCGATTTCTACGGCAAACGAACTTCCGGGATTTCCGATTTGTAGCTGGAAAAGTGCTTGCATGAGATGGCGGTCGTAAAGCATGGCTCCGTTCACTACTCCTTCATGATCTTCGGCAAAATGTTTCAGATTCTGGTAGTGGGTGGTGATGACTCCGAATGTTCCTTTCTGGTTGAAACGTTTCAGGACGGCTTCGGCAATAGCGCCTCCAATTTGCGGTTCCGTACCTCCACCGAACTCGTCAATCAGGATGAGGCTCCGTTCGTTGCAACTCTTCATCATGATTTTCATGTTGGTCAGGTGAGAAGAGTAGGTACTCAAATCGTCTTCAATAGATTGCTCATCACCAATATCGATAAAGATGCTGCTGAATATACCGGCGTGACTGCGTTCGTGCAAGGGAATAAGCATACCGCATTGCAACATATATTGCAGTAAACCGACTGTTTTGAGGCAGACGGACTTACCTCCGGCATTCGGACCGGATATAATAAGAATACGTTGCTTTTGATTCAGTTCTATATCCAGTGGTACGACTTTCTTTCCGTGTTTGGCAAGTGAAAGTTGTAATAAAGGATGCACAGCCATTGTCCAGTCCAGTAGTTGCTCATTCTCTACGGCGGGTTTCAGACTATTGGTCTGTATGGCGAAATAGCTTTTCGCGCGGATAAAATCTATTTCTGCCAGAAATTCGTATGATTGAAGAATTTCCGGGATAGACGGACGGAGCACGTTTGAAAACTCGGTAAGGATGCGAATGATTTCGCGTCGTTCGTCGCCTTCGAGTTCGCGAATACGGTTGTTGGCTTCAACGACTTCTGCCGGTTCTATAAACACTGTTTTCCCGCTAGCGGATTCATCGTGTACAATACCTTTGATTTTTCGCTTGAGTCCGGGTGCGACGGGAATCACCAAACGTCCGTCACGCATGGTGGGAGCTACGTCTTTATCTACGTATCCTTCGGATTGTGCGCTGCGCAGGATGCTGTTTAACGAGCGGGAAATATTTCCCATCGTACTGGCAAGTTCGCGACGTATACGGGCTAATTCGGTGGAAGCATTATCCTTGATTTTTCCATATTTGTTAAGGATGCCGTCTATTTTTCCTATCAGTTGAGGGAAAACGGCTATATCTCCTGCCAGTCGTTTCAGACTGGGGTAGGGGGTGTCGTTCTCTTCTTCATCTTCATTCCGATGGAGAAAGCGTACAATGTCACGGATGGTTTCTAACGAACGGCGCAGGTCGAATAGTTCTTGCTCGTCCAGATACATTCCTTCTATCCGCACTCGCTTTAGTGAAGGGCGGACATCAAAGAAAAATTGATCGGGAAATCCATCTTCTTCTTGGATGATACGGACAAACTCTGTTACCTGGTTTAATTTCTCCTCTACTTCTTCATGTTGCTCGGAAAAGGTCATGTCTGTGACTCTTTCTTCGCCTAAAGTGCTAAGACACTTATCTTTTAGTAACTGTCTGATCTGGTCGAATCCTATCTTTTGCTCAAAATTTTGAGGGTATATCATATCTTTGTTCTTACTAATGGACTGCAAAAATACGATTAATTCGCGAAAAAATTATCAGAATGTTTGCAGATTTAAAAATGATTCGTACCTTTGCACCGCTTTCAACGGAAAGCACTTCTGATAAAGGAGTTTTGGAGAGGTGGCAGAGTGGTCGATTGCGGCGGTCTTGAAAACCGTTGTACTGCGAGGTACCCGGGGTTCGAATCCCTGTCTCTCCGCTTTTAAGCATTGAATATCAATGCGTTATAGAATAAGCATCCTAATTAAGGTATCAGAAAATGACCTTATGGGATGCTTTTTTATTTTATGATATTTTTGGGTGATTTGATTCCAATTTAGTGTATTAACAGGGAAAATTTGCAGACAGGAAAATTCTCTGTATCTTTGCCGGCATGGCACAAAAAGGTGAGTTACATATAAGAAATAAGCACAATGGTCAATACGATTTTCCGTTGTTGATAGAAAAATATCCTCCACTTAAGAGATTCGTATCACTTAATCCTCTGGGTGTACAAACTATAAACTTTTTTAATCCGCAAGCAGTAAAAGCTTTAAATAAAGCATTATTAATCAGTTATTATGGCATTCGGTACTGGGATATACCGAAACAATACTTGTGTCCACCCATTCCCGGAAGAGCGGATTATATTCATTATATTGCCGATCTTATTCAGCCGGATAGGGTAGCGAAAGATTTGCAGGCAGAGGAGGAAGATGCGAACGAACAGAAAACGAAATGTAGATGTCTGGATGTTGGGGTAGGTGCAAATTGTATTTATCCGATTATAGGGCACACAGAATATGGATGGACATTTGTGGGCAGTGATATTGATCCGGTCTCGATTGAGAATGCACGGAAGATAGTGACTTGCAACCCGGTATTGGCACATAAGATTGACTTGCGACTTCAGAAAGACAGTCGGAAAATTTTTGATGGAATTATCATGCCTGGCGAGTATTTTGATGTTACGATCTGTAACCCTCCGTTTCATAGCTCGAAGGAAGAAGCGGAAGACGGAACCTTGCGCAAATTGAGTAGCCTGAAGGGGACGAAGGTGAAAAAAGTACAATTAAATTTTGGCGGGAGTGCGAATGAACTTTGGTGTGAGGGTGGAGAAATCCGTTTTATACTGAATATGATCTCCGAGAGTCAGAAATATCAGAAGAACTGTGGATGGTTTACCAGCTTGGTTTCAAAAGAAAAGAATCTTGAAAAGCTATGTGCTAAATTGAAGTCTGTGAATGCATCGGAGTATAAGATTATCAGAATGCAGCAGGGAACTAAAAGCAGTAGAATATTAGCTTGGCGATTTTCTAATAACTCATAATAATGAGTGCTTATCGATTTGTTATTTTTAAACCTATTAATATAATATTATGGAAACAAATTACATCACTTTGACGAAGGAGAATATTGCGGACGAACATATATGCTGTGCCTTTTCGGATAAGAAATGCAAAGATAGTTATGAGTTAAAAAAAGCATGGCTGAAAAAAGAGTTTGATAATGGTTATGTTTTCAGACGTATTGACGAACGGGCGAAAGTGTTCATCGAATATGGTCCTGCTGAAAAGGCGTGGGTTCCTGTCAGTGCTCCTAATTATCTGATGATAAATTGTTTCTGGGTGTCGGGTAAATATAAAGGATGCGGGCATGGTAAGGCTTTGCTGCAGTCTGCTATTGATGATGCGAAATTGCAGGGAAAAGATGGTTTAGTTACCGTAGTGGGCACTTCTAAATTTCATTTTATGAGTGATACAAAATGGCTGCTGCGACAAGGTTTCCAAACTATAGAAAAACTTCCTTACGGATTCAGTTTGTTGGCTTTGAAAATAAATCCGGCTGCTCCCGATCCTTCATTCAACGACAGTGTATTGACAGGTGAGTGTCCTGACCGGGATGGAATAGTAGTGTATTATACTCATCGCTGTCCGTTTACTGAATTCCATGTTCGCGGTTCTTTGGTCAATGCAGCCAAGAGTAAGGATCTCCCATTAAAAATAATAGAATTAGAAACCATGGAACAAGCACAAAATGCGCCTACACCAGCCACTATCTTTACTCTTTTTTATAATGGGAAGTTTGTTACAACCGATTTGAGCGCGTGTATTGAAGCCCGGTTGGGGAAGGCTTTAGGCTTGTGATTCTGTGAGATGAAGATTTATCAGAAACTAGGATTGGGATAAGAAGATAGCTAATGTTTCTTATTTTAATTTTGCAAAATTAAGATGCACCTTGCACTTTTTGTGGAAAATACATATCTTTGGATGCTGAATGATTAAAACACGGTAAGATCTTATGCGTTTTTTTGTATGTATTTTGGTGCTTTTATTTGTACACAATCAATTTTCGAGGGCTGATAAAACTTTAATTGATGATTCTCTGTATACGGAGAAATATATCAGGAATATTTATATTCCCGAACCTAGGCGTGCTCTGCAATTACTGGACGAAGCGGAGAACAGGAAAACGATTCCTTTGCGGGTTGTAAATGAATTGCGTAGTTTATCATATAGTAATATGTATATGAATAAATTGGCATTTATGTATGCAAGGAAAGCTTATTTGCTTGATTCCATATATCAAAAAGATCCGAAACACATGCTGAAAATGACAGTACATTTGGCTGAGTTTTCGGCAATGATGAGCAAATATAATGAAAGTATGCGTTATGCATTAGATGGAATCAGGCAGGCGCAAGAGTTAGGGAACAGGGAAGCCAAAGCCAGGTTATTTTTCTGTATGGGGGAGAATAATTGGAGATTATCTTTTAAAGATAAAGCATACGATTATTTTAACCGGACTATTGAGCTTTTGCGGGGCTCAAAGGAGATGCGGGAAATGATGCTGCTCTCTTATTACTATGGAGCAGAAATGAGCTTTTTAATGAATGATTCTCGAATTGATGAGGCATTGAAAGTGGGTTTTGAGCGTGAAAAGCAGATTAAACGGCTTAAGGAAGTACCTCAAATCTCTGAAGATTATGTAGATGGCCAATATAGTTATTTATATGCCAAATTAGCCTACATCTATTGTATGGAGAAGAAATATGAGAAGGCGGAGCAATATTATCAGAAATACTTATCAAAGAAAGAGTCTCATACTCCCGACGGAAAAATGTACTCGGTTCCTTATTTGGCGCTTTCCGGACAATATGAAAAGGTTATTGATAATTGCAGGGGGTTCAAGGAATTGATGAGAACCCAGCAGGATACTTTGAATGAACAGTATCTGACTGTCCTTCGACAGGAAGTGAAGGCATATTTGGGTATGCATAAATACAAAGAAGCTGCCGAGATACGTGAAACGATTTTAACTATAACAGATAGTATCAATACCCGGGATAGAAACAATGCTGCATTGGAATTGAATGCAATGTACGGTGCTTCTGAAAAAGAAGAATATATTGCCGAACAGGCTTTTCAATTAAAAATAAGAAATATTACCCTCTGTTTTCTTGCATGTATTGTTGTACTGACTCTGTTTATCGTTTGGCGTTTGTGGCATTTCAATCATATAGTCGAGTATAAGAACAGGATGCTTGCCAGGCTTATAAACGAGAAATTTGCTAATAGAAAAGATGGGAACCAGTTATCGGAAGTATACGAACAACTGGCTGTTGTGTCGGAGATTGAACCGGAACGTATTTCACCCGAAGAACTGGAAGAACTTGCTAACGATACAGATAAAGAAAGTGGGGAAGAAGAAGAGAATAAAAAGATATTTCAGGAACTGAATGATATCGTTATTCAGAAACAGTTATATCTTTCTTCAGAATTGTCGAGAGAAGATCTGGCACAAATCGTACATCTGAATAACGCACGTTTTGCGAGGATGATAAGAGAATGTACCGGGACCAATTTCAATGGATATATCAATGAATTGCGCATTAATTATGCCATTGAACTGATGAAAAAGCATCCTAACTATACGATACGTGCCATTGCAGATGAGGCCGGATTTAATAGCACCCCGATTTTATACAATCTTTTTAAGAAAAAGACGGGAATGACTCCTTACGAATTTAAAAAAGCACAGGATTCGTTACAGAATTGAGTGGATTCTGCTAAACAATTTTCGCATTTTCCGGTTTATCTATTTATAATTAACTATAAATAGAAATGATACAGGTAAGGATAAAGCGGGTTTACGAAGATTTTTCAGAAACAGATGGCTACCGGGTACTGGTAGATAAATTATGGCCACGTGGAATGAAGAAAGAATGGCTTAAGTACGATTATTGGGCAAAAGACATCACACCGTCTTCCACATTGCGTAGATGGTTTCACGAAGATATTCCCGGACACTGGGAAGACTTTGTCATACAGTATCAGAAAGAACTTGACGCTTCTTCCTCAATGGCTGATTTTCTGACTCTTATCAAGCCGCATCCGGTGATAACATTGCTTTACGCTTCCAAAGAACCGGTGTATAATCATGCCCGTATCCTCCGCGATTATCTGGAAATGCGTTTGAAAGAGTGAAATTAAAGTAATTTTTATCTGTTTACGCTTTCTGTCGTTCACTCAATTTCCTACCTTTGTAATCTAAATCAAAATCGTGTAATCATGAAGTATAAATTATTGGTTCTTGATGTAGACGGAACACTCCTCAATGATGCGAAAGAAATTAGTAAGCGTACATTGGCTGCCCTGTTGAAGGTTCAGCAAATGGGAGTACGTATTGTGCTGGCATCCGGCAGACCGACTTATGGCCTGATGCCGCTGGCCAAGATGCTCGAACTTGGAAACTATGGAGGTTTTATCCTTTCCTATAATGGCTGTCAGATTATCAATGCACAAAACGGGGAAATTCTGTTTGAACGTCGGATTAATCCCGAAATGTTGCCGTATTTGGAAAAGAAAGCCCGTAAAAACGGTTTTGCCTTATTCACTTATCATGATGATACGATCATAACGGATTCTCCTGAAAATGAACATATCCAAAATGAAGCCCGGTTGAATAACCTGCAAATAATTAAAGAAGAAGAATTTTCTGCTGCCGTTGATTTTGCTCCTTGTAAGTGTATGCTGGTGAGCGATGACGAAGAAGCACTGGTTGGTTTGGAAGATCACTGGAAGAGACGACTAAACGGAGCGTTGGATGTATTCCGTTCGGAGCCATATTTTCTGGAAGTAGTTCCCTGCGCCATCGACAAAGCCAACTCTTTGGGCGCTTTGCTGGAGGTGCTGGATATGAAGCGTGAGGAAGTGATTGCTGTGGGCGACGGTGTGTGTGACGTAACAATGATTCAATTGGCCGGGCTGGGCGTAGCTATGGGACATTCACAAGACTCGGTGAAAGCCTGTGCCGACTATGTGACCGCTTCGAATGAGGAAGACGGAGTGGCCGTTGCAGTGGAGAAGGCTATTATAGCTGAAGTGCGTGCAGCCGAAATTCCCCTTGACCAACTGAATGCGCAGGCACGCCACGCATTAATGGGAAACTTGGGAATTCAATATACATACGCCGACGAAGACCGTGTGGAAGCAACGATGCCGGTAGACCATCGTACCCGTCAGCCTTTCGGCATTTTGCATGGGGGAGCTACTCTTGCACTGGCAGAAACAGTTGCCGGACTCGGTTCGATGATTCTTTGCCAGCCGGACGAGATTGTAGTAGGAATGCAGGTCAGCGGAAACCATATATCTTCTGCACATGAAGGAGATACAGTGCGTGCGGTAGGAACAGTTGTACATAAGGGACGTTCCTCCCACGTATGGAATGTAGACGTGTTTACTTCAACAAACAAACTGGTGTCTTCCATACGGGTAGTCAACAGTGTGATGAAAAAGAGATGACCGACGAAGAAATAAGTAACTTGACAACTATTGATGCATTTATTCAGCGGAAGCAGCCGTTTGCTGTTTACCGTATTCCCGGAGAGAAGGTTCCCCGTCTGTTGACGCAGGCGGAAGGAGCGGTCCGTTTGATATACGATTTGAAAGAACTGAATGGACAGAGAGGATTTGTAATTGCTCCGTTTCAGGTGAGTGAGTCATGTCCGGTTGTGTTGATTCAACCCGATCAGTGGGGGCAGCCTTTACCCGTGGATGATGATACGGAAGAAGACCGGGAGATAGCCTTGCGCCTGCAAGGACAAGAATCATTTCTGACTTCTTCCACGGAAGAATATGCGGCATGCTTTCATACCTTTATAAATGCGTTACGTGACAGGACGTTTGATAAACTAGTGCTTTCCCGTCATCTTACAGTTGATAAAGTAGCTGATTTCTCTCCTTTGTCCATCTTTCGGGCGGCTTGTAAACGTTATATTCATTCGTATATTTACTTATGTTATACTCCGCAGACGGGCATCTGGCTGGGAAGCACTCCTGAAATCATTTTATCAGGTGAGAAAGACGAATGGCATACGGTTGCACTAGCCGGAACGCAGCCTTTGCAAGATGGCAGACTGCCACAAGTATGGGATGAAAAGAACCGGAAAGAACAAGATTATGTTGCTTCTTATATTCGTCGGCAGCTTCTTTCACTGGATATTCATTCTACGGAAAACGGGCCATATCCTGCTTATGCCGGTGCTTTGTCACATTTAAAAACTGATTTCCGTTTTTCTTTGAAAGATAATAAAGGTTTGGGAGACCTTCTGAAAGTTTTGCATCCGACACCTGCCGTATGCGGCTTGCCGAAAGAAGAAGCCTATCAGTTTATTTTGCAGAATGAAGGTTACGACCGCCGCTATTACTCCGGCTTTATCGGATGGCTCGATCCGGAAGGACGAACAGACATCTATGTAAACTTACGCTGTATGCATATCGAAGATAAACAACTTACTCTTTATGCCGGCGGTGGATTATTGGCCTCTTCGGAATTGAATGACGAATGGCTGGAAACGGAGAAGAAGTTGCAAACTATCAAACGGCTGATTGCAGTGCCTCCTTTAAAATCATAAACTACTAATAATTATCATCATGTATACAGACAAGAAGAACATACTCCAGTTGGTTGCGTTGCTCGAGGCGCATGGGATTACTAAGGTTGTGTTGTGTCCGGGTAGTCGGAATACGCCCATAGTACATACTTTGTCTAACCATCCGAATTTTACCTGCTATCCGGTGACGGATGAACGGAGTGCCGGCTATTTTGCCATCGGTCTTGCGTTGAATGGTGGTAAGCCCGCAGCTGTCTGTTGCACTTCCGGTACTGCATTATTAAACCTTCATCCGGCTGTGGCAGAAGCATTTTATCAAAATGTTCCTCTGGTCATTATTTCTGCGGATCGTCCCGCTGCCTGGATCGGGCAGATGGATGGACAGACAGTACCACAACCAGGCGTATTTCAGACATTAGTTAAGAAGTCGGTAAACCTTCCGGAGATTCATACGGAAGAAGATGAATGGTATTGCAATCGTCTGGTGAATGAAGCTTTGCTGGAAACGAACCATCATGGAAAAGGACCAGTACATATCAATGTCCCTATTTCTGAACCGTTGTTCCAGTTTACGGTTGATTCGCTTCCTGAAGTGCGTGTCATTACCCGTTATCAGGGGTTGAACGTCTACGATCGTGATTATAACGATTTGGTCGATCGGATGAATAAATACCAGAAGCGAATGATTATCATCGGTCAGATGAATCTTATCTATCTGTTTGAAAAAAGATATATCAAGTTATTATATAAACATTTTGCCTGGTTGACGGAACATATCGGCAACCAGACAGTTCCCGGTATTCCGGTAAAGAACTTTGATGCGGCGCTTTATGCCATGCCCGAAGAGAAGGTCGGCCAGATGGTTCCGGAGTTGTTGATTACTTATGGAGGACATGTCGTTTCCAAACGGCTGAAGAAGTTTCTCCGTCAGCATCCGCCTAAAGAACATTGGCACGTATCGCCGGATGGTGAGGTGGTCGATTTGTACGGCTCATTAACTACGGTGATCGAAATGGACCCGTTCGAGTTTCTGGAGAAGATAGCCAGTTTGCTGGACAATCGGACTCCTGAATATCCCCGTGTGTGGGAAAACTATTGCAAGATCATTCCCGAACCGGAGTTTGCTTATTCGGAAATGTCTGCCATCGGTACGTTATTGAAAGCCTTGCCGGAGTCATGTGCGTTGCATCTGGCAAACAGTTCGGTGGTGCGTTATGCGCAATTATACTCCATTCCTTCTACGATTGAAGTTTGTTGCAACCGGGGAACAAACGGCATTGAAGGCTCGCTGTCTACGGCTGTCGGTTATGCGGCAGCTTCCGACAAACTGAACTTTATAGCTATCGGAGATTTGAGCTTCTTCTATGATATGAATGCGTTGTGGAACGTCAATGTTCGCTCCAATCTGCGTGTTCTTCTGTTAAATAATGGAGGAGGAGAGATTTTCCATACCTTGCCGGGATTGGATATGTCGGGTACCTCACATAAATTTATTGCGGCAGTCCATAAAACGTCGGCCAAAGGTTGGGCGGAGGAACGTGGATTCCTCTATCTGCAAGCACAAAATGACGAAGAACTGGCTGAAGCGATGAAAACTTTCACTCAACCGGAAGCTATGGAACAGCCTGTGCTCTTGGAGGTGTTTACCAACAAAAACAAGGACGCGCGCATGTTGAAGAATTATTATCATCAATTAAAACAAAAATAGATTATGTCAACACAAAGAGAGTGGACAACCATCAGAGAATACGACGATATTCTTTTTGATTATTATAATGGAATTGCCCGTATCACGATCAACCGTGAACGCTATCGGAATGCGTTTACTCCGACAACTACTGCTGAAATGAGTGACGCATTGCGCATCTGCCGTGAAGAAGCGGATATTGATGTGATTGTGATTACCGGAGCCGGTGATAAGGCATTCTGTTCGGGTGGTGACCAGAATGTGAAAGGACGTGGCGGATATATCGGAAAAGACGGTGTGCCTCGTCTAAGCGTATTGGATGTGCAAAAGCAGATTCGCAGCATCCCGAAACCGGTGATTGCTGCCGTGAACGGTTTTGCTATTGGTGGCGGACATGTGCTTCATGTGGTATGTGATTTGTCCATTGCGTCGGAAAATGCTATTTTCGGTCAGACGGGTCCTCGTGTAGGTAGCTTTGATGCCGGATTCGGTGCGTCTTATCTGGCACGTGTGGTCGGTCAGAAGAAAGCACGCGAAATCTGGTTCCTTTGCCGGAAGTATAATGCACAAGAAGCATTGGATATGGGATTAGTGAATAAAGTAGTTCCCTTGGAACAGTTGGAGGATGAATATGTGCAGTGGGCGGAAGAAATGATGTTGCTTAGTCCGTTGGCTTTGCGCATGATTAAAGCAGGATTGAATGCCGAACTGGATGGTCAGGCAGGTATTCAGGAATTGGCAGGCGATGCAACGTTGCTCTATTACCTGACTGATGAAGCACAGGAAGGCAAGAATGCGTTTCTGGAGAAACGTAAACCGAACTTCAAACAATATCCGAAATTCCCTTAAAATCGGCTTTGCTACAGAGTACCACAGAGTTTGCTTTTCCTGCGTTTAAGCCCGATTTTCTGCAAAGCAAGACTGTGGAGGAGAGAATGGTAGGAGAACTGCAAGAGATATAACTTATTAAAACTTCGTGAGGCTCTGTGTTATTCTGTGGTGAATTGAAAAATTATTCACGATGAATTGTAAAATAGAAATTATTCCCCGATTGCTCCATTTCAAGCAACCTGCCGGGACTTCCAGAGGAACATATACTACGCGTAAAGTTTGGTATCTTCATTTTACCTCTCCTGACTTCCCTGGCAGAGTGGGAATAGGGGAGTGTGCACCTTTGCCCGCTTTAAGTTGTGACGATCTTCCTGATTACGAAGATATATTAGTGAAAGTCTGCCGGAAAGTAGAGAGGGAACAAGGCAGATTGGATATGGATGGCTTGTGTGACTATCCTTCAATTTTATTTGGTCTGGAAACGGCCATCCGGCATTTCTTTGCAGGAAACTGGGCTTTATGTGATACGGCTTTCTCACGTGGAGAAGTTGGTATTCCGATTAACGGCCTTATTTGGATGGGAGATTTTCAGAACATGTTATCCCAGATTGAGAAAAAGATGGAAGCCGGATTTCGTTGTATCAAGTTAAAGATAGGTGCCATCAATTTCGAAGAAGAACTGACATTGTTGCGCCATATTCGTACGCATTTCTCTTCTAAAGAAATAGAGTTGCGTGTAGATGCAAATGGTGCTTTCTCACCCGTGGACGCAATGGAAAAACTGAAACGTCTGTCCGAGTTTGATTTACATTCTATCGAACAGCCAATCTGTGCCGGACAATGGGAGGAAATGGCTCGGCTTGCTGCCGAATCTCCATTAGCGATTGCTTTGGATGAAGAACTGATAGGATGCAATACGCTGGAAAGGAAACAGGAGCTGCTTTCAACAATTCGTCCGCAATATATCGTTATTAAACCTTCTCTTCATGGAGGAATATGCGGAGGAGACGAATGGATTACCGAAGCTGAAAAACAACAGATCGGCTGGTGGATAACTTCCGCTCTGGAATCAAACATTGGGCTAAACGCCATTGCCCAGTGGTGTGCAACATTCAGCAATCCGTTGCCACAGGGACTGGGAACAGGGGCGCTCTTTACAGACAACGTGGAAGTGCCTCTTGAAATAAGAAAAGATTGTTTATGGTTTTGTAAATGATAGTATTTAAAGGATATTCCGATGATATTCGATCGAAAACAACAACGCTTGTTACTGGAAGGAAAAGAATATACTTTTGAGGATATAAGCCGATTAATAGCAGGAGGAGCGGAGGCTCATTCTCCTGCTAGTTGGGATTTATATCTTTTCCTGAACGAATGGTTTAACGATTCTCCTGTCATCATTGTTCATACATCAGGCTCTACGGGTACACCTAAAGAGTTGATTGTACGTAAAGACCAGATGATGCAAAGTGCGCGTCTGACTTGTGAGTTTCTGGATTTGAAGAAAGGAGAGACGGCATTACTTTGTATGAATCTTCGTTATATTGGTGCAATGATGGTGGTCGTGCGTTCGTTGGTTGCAGGCTTGAATTTGATTGTACGTCCTGCTTCCGGTCATCCTTTAGCGGATATAAAAGAGCCTTTGAGATTTGTGGCAATGGTTCCCCTGCAAGTTTATAATACGTTGCAAGTTCCCGAAGAGAAAGAACGATTGAAACAGACGGATATTTTGATTATAGGTGGTGGAGCTATTGATGAGGCTTTAGAGGCGGAGATCAAACATCTTCCGACTGCCGTCTATTCTACCTATGGCATGACTGAAACTTTATCTCATATTGCTCTTCGTCGGCTGAACGGAACATTGGCTTCGGAACATTATTATCCGTTTTCTTCAGTAAAACTGTCTTTATCTGTAGAGAATACGTTAATTATTGATGCCCCTTTGGTATGTGATGAAATATTGCAAACCAATGACATTGCACGCATCTATCCCGATGGAAGTTTTATGATTTTGGGTCGGAAAGACAATGTGATAAATAGTGGAGGAATTAAGATTCAGGCGGAGGAAATGGAGAAATTGCTTCGTTCTTTTATTCCTGTGCCATTTGTTATTACTTCAGTTCCGGACCAGCGTTTAGGGCAGGCTGTAACCTTACTATTGGAAGGTCAGCCAGAATTATTGGAAGGTCAGCCGGACACTAAAGAAATCGGAAACAAACTACAGGAAATATTGGAACCTTATTATCGTCCCAAGTACATATGGACGACAGATTGTATTCCGCAAACAGAAAACGGCAAGGTTAATCGTGCGAAGTGTCGTATTTTAGCCAAACAAATGTTGACGACGTTTTACACTCACACTCTCACACCTTGATTGAAATCCTTTATTCATCAACGTTTCAGGGGCCTCTAATTGTCTTACCCTAGTTTTAGTTGAGACTTATTAGAGTCAACAAAATTCAGGGTAAGACATTTTATTTCAGTAGAATAAGTTTCATCTTTTGAAAGTTGTTGCTTACTTTTATAAATCTTGATAAATAAAGAACAAAACTAATTTTTTTAATAATATCAGCGAATGAACGTATTTAGATAGTACTAGTACACTGGAAATAATAAAGAGAGAATATTCCTTTTACGGAAATATCCTCTCTTTCTCACTTAAAAACCTAAACCTTTTATCTTAATTATTTGCTATTATAAGCCGTCAACATCCAAACTAGTTTTTCCTGTTCTTTCAGATAATCGCTCATCATCGAAACGGTTACTTCATCTCCGGCTTGAGAAGCGATAGACAAGATTTTACGTTCTTCACCAATCAGATAACTGATACTCTGAAGGATATTGTTCAGTGCCTGTTCGCCGTTGCTCACCTTATCTACTTCACTGATATTTGCTACTTTCAAATAATCGCTGAATTTATTGGCAGGAGTACCGCCCAACATCAAGATACGTTCTGCAATTTCGTCTACCTTTTCGGCTGTGTCATCATACATCTTTTCGAATTGGCTGTGGAGAACAAAGAAATCATGTCCTTTGATATTCCAGTGGAAACCGCGGAGATTGGTGTAATACACTTGGAAGTCTGCTAATAGTTGTTGCAAAGATGCTACTACGTTGTTTGCTCCCGATTCATTCAGTTTGATAAATTCTAAAGTTTTCATATTCTTTTTATTTTTAATGATTTATACTTGTTTTCTTTTTTTTCTGTACTGCAAAGATAAGGCGGAAAATGCTTGTTGTCAAACTGAAAATTTCTATCTTTGCATAGATGAAATCTATAACTTAATATGATTTGATAGATGACGATACAACAATTAGAATATATACTAGCCGTAGACCAGTTCAGGCATTTCGCACGGGCAGCCGAATATTGCCGTGTGACGCAACCTACTTTGAGTGCCATGATTCAGAAGCTGGAAGATGAATTGGGAGTAAAGTTATTCGATAGGACAGTGCAACCCGTCTGCCCGACACCCATCGGGCAGAAAGTGATAGACCAGGCTCGTGTGATTCTGGCGCAGGCAGCTCAAGTAAAAGAAATCATCAGTGAAGATAAGCAATCATTATCAGGTGTATTCCGTTTGGGAGTATTACCCACTATCGCTCCTTATTTGCTACCCCGCTTTTTCCCTCAACTGATGGAGAAATATCCCGAACTGGATATTCGTGTCACGGAGATGAAAACCCAGGATATTCAGCAAGCTTTGCATGCCGGCGATTTGGATGCAGGGATTATTGCCAGTAAATTAGAAGACACATTCTTGACGGAAGAAACTCTCTTCTATGAGCAATTCTATGCTTATGTATCACGGAAAGAACCTTCGTTCAAACATGACGTTATCCGCACTTCCGATATAACCGGCGAACATCTTTGGCTTTTGGACGAAGGACATTGTTTTCGTGACCAACTTGTCCGTTTCTGTCAGATGGAAGCGGTGAAGGTTAGTCAGATGGCTTATCGCCTGGGAAGCATGGAAACCTTTATGAGAATGGTAGAAAGCGGAAAAGGAATCACTTTTATTCCCGAACTGGCAGTGGCTCAATTGACGGAAGAACAGCGACAATTAGTACGTCCGTTTGCTATCCCCCGACCGACGCGGCAAGTGGTGTTGGCGACAAATAGAGATTTTATTCGTCACAGCCTGCTATGTGTTCTGAAAGAGGAAATAAAAGCTGCAGTCCCCAAAGAAATGCTTACTTTGCAGTCCATACAGTGTTTGCTATAATAATAGAGGTTGAGATGATTCCTGTCATATACCCTTGTACCGGGTATAAGCGAAAAGAATAACTCCAACAGTGGCAAAGCGGGTTTCGGAGAAATTCATCGGAGTGACGTCATTGCTCAATCCTTGCTTGATAAGAGAGTTTACGATGGCCCATAAGGTAGAGGCTAATATGGCGTGCAAAAGTCCTTTTTTCATTTTATTTGCTTGCCTTTTATTCAAAAATGTTGCGAAAGCAATAATAATTTAGGCACGTAGGCTTTGTTTTCTTGGGTTAATTCTCTATATTTGATGCATTAACCATTATTTATAGTTATGAAAAAGTACATTGCAGAAATGATTGGAACGATGGTGCTCGTTCTTATGGGATGCGGAAGTGCCGTTTTTGCCGGTAGTGTAACCGGTACGGTAGGTGCTGGCGTGGGAACAGTCGGCGTAGCTTTAGCATTTGGTCTTTCAGTAGTAGCGATGGCGTATGCTATCGGAGGTATTTCAGGATGTCACATTAATCCTGCTATTACATTAGGAGTGTTCTTAACTGGGCGTATGAACGGAAAAGATGCAGGTATGTATATGATTTTCCAGGTAATCGGAGCTATTATCGGCTCGGCTATTCTTTTTGCTTTAGTTTCCACCGGTGCTCATGACGGACCTACGGCTACAGGTTCCAATGGTTTTGGCGATGGAGAAATGTTGCAGGCATTCATTGCGGAAGCAGTATTTACTTTCATTTTTGTATTAGTGGTGCTCGGCTCTACCGACTCGAAGAAGGGAGCAGGCAATCTGGCAGGACTTGCCATCGGTTTGACTCTTGTATTGGTACATATTGTATGTATTCCTATCACAGGGACTTCTGTAAACCCGGCACGTAGTATTGCTCCGGCATTATTCCAGGGAGGAGAAGCATTGTCGCAGTTGTGGCTGTTCATCATTGCTCCATTTGTAGGAGCTGCGTTGAGTGCGGTAGTTTGGAATTATCTGGGAGATAAGGAAGAAAAGAAATAAATCTTTTATAAGAATAACTCCTTATATAAAGGAGAAGATAAAAGGGCGGCAGTTTCACAACTACCGCCCTCTTTTGCGTAATTAATATATTATATTAAAAAAGAGTGTGTTTTGCACGTTTACATTAGATTTATAATCTTAGGGAAACTTTACTTCATAAGTTTTCGGTCCGCCATATAAAGTGTTGACGCGGATCCTTAATCCTTTTTTCCCTTCCATCCGGTTTTTAATCTTATCCAGTTTGAAAGATACATATCCTTCGCCCAGGCTTTGAGGATAATCACCTTCACTGTTATGACGGAATTCCAGATTGATATATTCGTCCTCCGCACTGTCTTCGTCAGCAGTGGGAGCAGACTCTTCTTTGTCGTTGATTACGAGATTCAGGAAATGTTTTTTATCTTCACTATGCGTTCCATAATATTGGAATTCAATCGTTAGATATTTATTATCCTTGTTGATCCACATATAAGTCGTGTTGATCTTGTCATCTCCGACTTTTTCTTCATCGTTGTCATCTTCACCCATCGTGATGATGTCTTTAGTTAAGATTGGATTGATACCTCTCACCTGAATATTAAGGTCGTATCCATTCACAGGCTCTTCCAGCTCGTTGAATATCACAAAAGCTCGTTGTCCTTCCACCCAATCTTTATTACTCCATCCTTGCGCATTGCTGGGATACATTTTTTTCCCGTCATCCAAAGTGAAATAAAATTCCTTGCTATCCTGGCTAATCATATTGATGGTACTGACAACCAGAAGATCGGACGGGTTGTCATCGTCGTCCAAACATGACTGGAGAATCGGCATTGTAGTCATAATAGCAAAGATAAAGGCAATGAATTTAAATTTCTTCATATACTTATTTAAGTTTTAGATTATATAAAATGGTTCCTTTGTATTGTGAAAATGCAATGGGATAGAAAATATTGCATTTGAATCTGTTAAAGAAACAAAAGTGATAAAAGAGTTGTTCTCTCTATGCAGTATTTCTATCTTTGCTGCATTTATAAGTTAAACACGTGTATAAGAGAATGGAAGAATTAGAGTTGTCGGAACAATGCAGGCTAGGCAATAACCAAGCTCGCAAAGAACTGTATGAGCAGTATGCGGGACGTATGCTTGGCATCTGTCTTCGTTATACCGGCGACCGTGATACAGCCCAGGATCTGCTTCACGACGGTTTTTTAAAGATATTCGATTCCTTCGACAAGTTCACCTGGAGGGGTGAAGGCTCCCTGCGGGCCTGGATGGAAAGGGTGATGGTCAACACAGCTTTGCAATATCTCCGGAAAAATGATGTAATCAATCAGTCGGCACCATTAGAAGAGTTGCCTGAAGAATATGAAGAACCGGATGCTTCTGATGTAGAAGCTATTCCACAGAAAGTGTTGATGCAGTTTATAGAAGAACTACCTGCCGGATATCGTACAGTGTTTAACCTTTATACATTCGAAGACAAATCGCATAAAGAAATCGCACAGGAATTAGGTATTAATGAAAAATCTTCGGCTTCGCAACTATTTCGTGCGAAGAGTGTATTGGCAAAAAGAGTAAAAGAATGGATAACGCATAATGGATAGATAGAGATGGAAGAGAAAGAATTGTGGATGAATAAGTTGAAGGAGAAGCTCGCGGATTATTCCGAGCCGGTGCCTGCTTCCGGTTGGGAACAACTGGAGAAAGAACTTATGCCTCCTGTGGAGAAGAAAATATATCCTTATCGAAAATGGATGATGGCTGCTGCAGCTGTTATATTGTTAGCCGTCGTTTCGTCGGTAAGTCTATATTTTCTGGGGACACCGGCTGCGGATGAAATACGTCATATAAAGACTCCGGCATTGGCATCTACACCCGATGCGTTGCCGGGTGTGCAACAACCGGATGTGCAGGGCACTTCCGTAGAACCCGTCTTGCGACCAGTGGCTCGTGAAGACCGTTTGGCGAAAATTGATAAGAATCTTACAGAACAGAAAACAAATGCAGACCAATCTGCAATAGAAAATAGCAACGAACCTGTAACAGGGAATGAAAATAATCCTGTGATTGAGAAAGATCAGACGCTCAAAGGTGAGACGGAACAGACGAAAAATGAAGCAAGGCAGGTTGACAGTGAAAATGTGGGTCAGGCTACACAGTCACAGGACACCGAACGGCCGAACAACAGGCCGCGTCGCCCTTCCGGCAGAGACAAGCTGCATATTCCGGCAGAAAAAAGAGCATCTCAAAAAGGAACATGGTCCATGGGACTCTCGGTCGGAAATTCGGGCGGAGCATCCACAGAAGTCGGTGCCGGCTCTCATGCTTATATGTCTCGTGTGAGTATGCTTTCTGTTTCCAACGGTCTGATGGAGATACCTAACGATCAGACATTGGTTTTTGAAGATGGAGTGCCTTATTTGCGTCAGGCAAAACAAGTGGTCGACATTAAGCACCATCAACCTATTTCTTTCGGATTGTCTGTCCGTAAAGGACTGGCCAAAGGATTCTCTCTCGAAACGGGATTGACTTACACATTGCTTTCTTCGGATGCGAAACTGGCGGGTGAAGATCAGCAGATAGAACAAAAACTTCATTATGTAGGTATTCCGCTGCGTGCCAACTGGAATTTCCTTGATAAAAAACTCATCACTCTTTACGTTTCCGGTGGAGGTATGGTGGAGAAATGTGTCTATGGAAAGCTCGGTTCCGAGAAAGAAACGGTGAAACCTCTGCAATTCTCGGTATCCGGTGCGGTAGGTGCACAGGTGAACGCAACGAAACGTCTGGGTATCTATGTAGAACCCGGTGTTGCTTATTATTTTGATGATGGTTCGGATATACAGACCATACGTAAAGAGAATCCGTTTAACTTCAATATACAGGCTGGTATCCGTTTGACTTATTAATGCGAATTACCATACTGAACATAGTGACGGTATCCGTTCAAGATAGCGTCACTATCCTGATTAGATAGCGTCACTATCTTGACCGGATGGCGTCACTATCCTGATATTAGTATCTTTTTCCTCATAAAAATCGGATAATTGAGAAAATATTAATAATATTGTCACCTGTTAATGGTCTATGGTTGCATACCTTTGTTGCAAAATTCTAAGCTATGGTGAATTTTACAGATGAAAAACATTTATTAATCGATTTAAAAGACGGTTCTTTTCAAGCATTTGAAAGATTGTATAATATGTACAGCGGTAAACTGTACAATTTCATTATGCGGCTTTCTTCCGGCAATCAATATATGGCTGAAGAAGTGGTGCAATCCACTTTTATCCGTATATGGGAAGTACGTGAGAAAGTCGATACCAACGCTTCATTTATTTCTTTTCTTTGTACGATAGCCAAAAATTTACTGATGAACATGTACCAACGTCAGACCGTTGAATATGTTTACAATGAATATCTGCTGAAAAGCAGTGTGGATCGTGATTCGCAAACAGAAGAGAATATTGATCTTCATTTCTTGAACGACTATATCGACTCATTAGCGGAAGAATTGCCGGTACAGCGAAAGAAAGTCTTTATCTTAAGTAAGCGTCAGAACTATACGAATAAGGAAATCGCTGAAATGATGGGAATTTCTGAAAGTACAGTCGCCACACAATTATCTTTGGCGGTGAAGTTTATGCGTGAGCAGTTGATGAAGCATTACGATAAGGTAATTGCGTTTCTGATCGCCTTTTTTGTTAATGAAATGTAATTGTAATACACGTTTTTGGATAGTAGATAGGATGAAAATGTATACTTGTAAATAAGCAGGAAAGAAGATGGATAAGATATATTATAAAGAACTGATTGAAAAATATTTTGATGGAAATATAACGGATGCTAAAATAAAAGAGCTCTCCGATTGGATAAAGAACGACCGCCATTTACAGAACTGGTGGGAAGAAGAATTTTCCAAATCGGATGCCGGCATTAATCCGGTACTGCGTGACAAACTATTTGCCCGAATCAAAGAACAGACGCAGGGAAAAGAAGAGACACAGGGAAAAGAGACCCCAAGAACTATTCGTATGAATCCTTGGAAATGGGCTGCCGCCATCGTTTTACCCATTTGTATTGCCTTCTTCACCTACTATCTTGTAGATTCTTCCCAAACAGTGGGAGCACCCTTTATAGTAAAAGCCGATAAAGGAGATAAAGCAACCATCGAATTGCCGGACGGAACGAATGTCGTTCTCAATTCTGCTTCGCAATTAAGCTATCTGAATAACTTCGGAGAAAATGTGCGTCGTGTGCAACTGAATGGTGAAGCCTATTTCAAAGTAGCTCATGATGAAAAGCGCGCCTTTATTGTACAGGTAGGCGATTTGGAAGTAAAAGTACTCGGTACTTCTTTTAATGTATCTGCCTATGAAGATGCCAAAGACGTGACAGTCGTTCTTTTGGGAGGAAAAGTAGGAGTCTATGCGCAGAAAACATCGCATATCATGAAGCCCGGCGACAAAATAGAATATAATAAAGCCACTCATAAGATAACAGCTACTCAAGTACACCCGAGTGACTACATTGAATGGACGAAAGGAAATATCTATTTTGAGAAAGAATCTTTGGAAAATATAATGAAAACCCTTTCACGCATCTATGACGTAGAGATTCGTTTCGACTCCAATAAACTACCTAATGAATATTTCACCGGAACCATTCCGGGAGGTGGCATACAGAATGCATTGAATATCCTGATGCTTACTTCACCTTTCTATTATGAAATGGACGGTTCGGTGATTGTTTTGAAAGAGAAATAAGTGGAACTTTCATAGAGTATCTTTGTTTATTCATTGAATAACGTCTATATTTGTGGTACACTAATTTGAAGATGCAATGAATACATTGGAACGTAAATTGCCGATAGGGATACAGACATTTGAAAAGATGCGTGCAGAGGGGTGTTTGTATGTGGATAAAACAGCCATTATATATCAGATAGCAGCTACTAAAGTGCCTTATTTTCTTAGTCGTCCCCGTCGTTTTGGCAAAAGTCTGCTAATTTCCACTTTTGAAGCCTATTTTCAGGGTCGTAAAGACCTTTTTGAAGGCTTGGCAATTGAAAAGTTAGAGACGAAGTGGGAGCAATATCCGGTTCTGCATCTTGATTTGAATGCGAAGAAATATGAGACGGCGGCAGATTTGGTTGCCATGCTAAACCAGTATTTGGAGAAATGGGAAGCCGTATATGGTGATGAGAAGAAAGACCGTAGTCCTGAAGAACGTTTTAGTTATATCATTGAGCAAGCCTATCTGAAAACAGGAAAAGGAGTTGTGGTATTGGTTGATGAGTATGATAAACCTTTGCTGCAAGCCCTTTTAGATGAGAACCTGTTGGATGAATACCGTCGTATTCTGAAAGCCTTTTATGGTGTACTGAAAAGTTCCGACCGCTATCTTCGGTTTATATTCTTGACAGGAGTCACAAAATTTGCCCAAGTAAGTGTGTTCAGTGATTTGAATCAGCTGAATGATATAAGTATGAAAATTCCATACGCCAATATTTGTGGTATTACTAAAAAGGAGTTAGTATCCACATTTACTCCCGAGTTGGAGCGGTTGGCAGAAGTGCAGGAGATGTCTTTTGAAGATACTGTCGATAAAATGACGGCGATGTACGATGGCTATCACTTTACATATAGCGAAGATGGATTGTTTAACCCTTTCAGTGTCCTCAATGTCTTTGATGGATTAATGTTTGATAATTACTGGTTCCAGACCGGTACTCCTACCTATCTTGTAGACTTGTTGAAACAAAGTGATTATGATTTACGTTTGCTGATAGATGGCTTGGAAGTAGGAAGTTCCGGATTTGCCGAATACCGTGCAGAGACAAAGAATCCCCTTCCGATGATCTACCAAAGTGGTTATCTGACAATTAAAAACTTTGATAAATCATTGAACCTATATACGCTAGGTTTTCCGAATGATGAGGTAAAATATGGCTTTCTTAAATTCCTGATCCCTTATTATACACCCATCTCTTCTGATGAAACGGATTTTAATGCAGTTAAGTTTGTCCGTGAACTTCAGTCGGGCGACGTTCATTCCTTTATGGAACGTATGAAATCATTCTTTGCCGACATTCCCTACGAATTGAACACAAAGACCGAACGTCATTATCAGGTTATCTTTTATCTCGTCTTTAAGTTGATGGGACAATATGTGGATGCAGAAGTCCGTAGCGCAAAAGGTCGTGCCGATGCCGTGGTGAAAACGAAAGACCGTATTTATGTTTTTGAGTTTAAATTGGAAGGAACAGTAGACGAAGCTCTGAAACAAATAGATGAAAAAGGATATTTGTTACCTTACCGGACAGACGGGCGTGAATTAGTCAAAGTCGGGGTTTCCTTTAATGCTGAAGAACGTAATATTGGTGAGTACAAAGTCGTATAAATCGTTCATTGAGTATAATATAGAATTGAGCCATTCCAGAGCCCACAACTTAGGAATGGCTTTTTTATTCATAAAACCGTATTGGTTAACAAGAGTTAAAGATAGATAGGCGCTTGGACGAGAGGACAGAGCAGTCTGTATACCTATCAAATAACTTAAAAGTTTTGATATATGAAACACAGAACAACCTTTGTAAGGCTCCCTCAAACTGACGCAGGGAGAAGTAAGAACTGGAGAACACTACGGGCCATTTGCCTGACATTGTTCCTAAGCCTCTCTTTTACGGCTTATTCTCAAATAACGGTGAACGTGAAAGCCCTTTCTTTGAGAGCCTCTTTGAAGAAAATCGAGCAAGTAAGCAATTACAAGTTTTTCTACAATGAGAATCTCCCTGAATTAAATCAGAAAGTTTCGTTAAATGTGCAGAATGCAACCATTGAGCAGGTCATGAAGCAACTTCTGGGGAAAATGGAACTCACTTACAAACAAGAACAAGAAAATGTCATCGTTTTGGTTCGTAAAGAACAACAGAAGCAACGAGATATAAAAGTTTTCGGAACGGTGGTAGATTCGAACGGAGATCCCATTATTGGTGCCAGTGTTCTTGTTAAAGGAACCTCCAATGGAACGATAACAGATTTAGACGGAAACTTCTCTATCAATGATGTCCCTGAAACGGCTCAACTAACCGTTTCATATATTGGCTACAAAGCTGTTCAACTTCGGGCTACCGACAAGAATCTGTCAAAAGTGGTGCTACAGGAAGATAGTAAACTGATAGACGAAGTGGTAGTGGTTGGTTATACTCCCATGCGGAAAAGTGACTTTACAGGCTCTTTGGCAAGTGTTAAGGCTAGTGAACTTTCCCTATCGGCAGCGACTGCCGGACAGGCTTTGGTAGGTAAAGTGGCAGGTGTGCAGGTGATGCAGACGAGTGGAGCACCGGGAGAAGGAGTCAAGATCAAAGTGCGTGGAACCAATTCGCTTTCTGCCAGTACCACTCCATTGTACGTAATTGATGGTTATCCGGCTTCGGAAGACGTATATATCAATCCGGAAGATATTGAAACGATTGATGTATTGAAGGATGCAGCTTCAGCGGCCATCTACGGATCTCGTGGTGCCAGTGGCGTTGTACTTATCACTACCAAACGCGGTAATTCGGGAAAAGCACGTATCGATTACGATTATCAGTTTAGTGTACAACAAGTTGAATGTAAAATAAAATTATTGGATGCATATCAGTTTAGAGATTTGGTCATCGACGCCCGTAACAACTCTTATCGTGACAAAGCGGAAGCTGCCGGAAAGTCATGGAACCCTTTGGATGATAATGCGATCAGAGCTTCTAAAGGATTCAATTTGAATGAAGTAGGCATCTCTGACTTGTTTTTTGATTTTACGACCGGCAAGCCCGTTGAACCCGCATACAATACAGACTGGCAAGATGCGATCTACGGAAATGCCCCGATGCATCGTCACAATTTATCTGTGACCGGTGGACAAGACTTCTTAAAATACCGTTTTAGTCTGGGGTATCTCGATCAGGACGGTATTATTGCCCCTTCCAATCATAAACGGCTGAATGTTCGTGCCAATGTAGATGCAGAAGTCACCAAACGTTTGAAGGTCGGAGTAAACTTTTCATTTGTTGATGTTTCCGAACGACAGGTTCAGGCAGACGGGCGTTATATAAATGATGGTATCGTGCAGAGTGCATTATTGATGTTTCCCCAATTTCCTGTATACAATACCGATGGAAGTTATGCCGTAGGAAATCAGATTGCAATGAAAGCGGATGGTTATCAGATGGTGGAGAATCCCGTGGCACTTGCTCATGAAATAGATATTCGGAATAAATCAAGCCGAATGAATTTCAACGCTAATATTACATACGATATACTGAAGCAACTCCAATTTAAAGCCAATCTGGGTACGCAATATTACACCTCCCGATATAATTATTACCGTCCGCGTACGGTGGGGCAAGATGGCGATATGCCAAATTCAGATGCCATTCAAGCCCGTGTGAAAGCTCGTGATATAACCAATCGCGATGTCGATCGTCTGGGAGAGTTCACATTAAATTATAATGGTGAATATGGAAAGCACCGATTGAATGCTTTAGTAGGTTACACATTACAGAAAAAGACGTATGATCGCGTAGCCATTGAAGCCACCGGTTTTCCTGATGACCGTATTCATGAAGTAACGGCACATGGTCCCAATGCCTCGGACGTAGGCTTGTATAGTAGTGATACGAGAAAAGCTGCATGGACAATGATGTCTTATCTGGCACGCGTAAATTATTCATTCGACAATCGTTATGTGGTGACCGGTACTGTAAGAACCGACGGTTCTTCCCGCTTTGGTCAGGAAAATCGTTGGGGATGGTTTCCCTCCATATCTTTAGGTTGGACTGTATCCAATGAGAAATTCTATCAGAATCTGTTGGGAAACAACTCATCCTTCAAACTTCGTGCAAGCTGGGGATTAAGTGGAAACAATAATATCGGTAATTATGAACATACAGCTACTATGTCCCAAGGCGGCTATGTGTTTGGAAATTCAGTGGAAACAGCCTATTGGCAAGGTACTTTCAGAGATGCGGCTATTGGTTGGGAAAAGACCTCCCAATATAATGCCGGATTCGATTTAGGCTTATTCAATGGACGCGTAAATTTAATAGGTAACTATTATAATAGTCTTTCGTATGATTTGCTGTACGATCAACCTATATCTTCCATTTCCGGTTCTTCCAGTGTGAAAACAAACTTGAAGAATGCCAAAGTACGGAATAGTGGAGTTGATTTTCAGGTAGATGCCCGTATCCTGACCGGAGAATTTAAGTGGAATATGAGTGCCAATATATCGGTAAACCGGAATAAGGTTGTTGATTTGGGTGGTATTAATGATTTATATTTGGTAAGCGAGCGTAATGTTGTGAGTCACGTCACTCGTTCCGGACTTCCTATCGGCTCTTTCTATGGCTATATCGCTGATGGCATTATTTCAGAGAAAGATTATACGAATATTATGATCGACAAGAGTAACCAGGTTAACGGAAAATTCCCGGAAGGCTATCAATTAGTAGGGCCGGCGGTTCCCAATTATAACAACGTGCATCCGGGAGATGTGAAATGGAAAGATGTTGATAAGAATGGCACAATCACAGAAAACGACCGTGATATTTTAGGAAATGCTTATCCTGACTTCACGTATGGCATCAGCACCGATTTCTCATACAAAAACTTTGATTTGAGAGCTACGTTTACTGGTTCAGAAGGAGCGAAAGTCATTAACTTCCAAAAGTATTACCTGTACAATATGGAAGGGTCTGGTAATCAGTTAGTTTCAGTCTTGAACCGTTGGCGTTCTGACGATAATCCGGGTTCTGACGGAGTATTCCGTGCCGCGCGTAGTTCCACGCCTAATACAAGTCAGCGGCTTAGTTCCTATATGGTAGATGATGCTTCTTTCTTCCGTTGTGCCAATATCACTTTAGGTTATAATTTTCCGGCTAATTGGATGAAGAAGGCAGGCGTTCAGGCATTGAGAATCTATGTAAGCGTTGATAATTTGTTTACTCTGACAGATTATGAAGGATATAATCCGGAAGTCGATTATAAAGGTGACAACCTCTTACCCGGTTTTGATTGGGGAGTTTATCCTTTGGCGCGTACATACAGTATTGGAGCAAAAATAACATTTTAACTCACTAAAGAATTAGATTATGAAAAAATACATGATATGGAGCGTAGTAAGTTCTCTGTTGCTTTGCAGTAGTTGCACAAGTTTTTTGGAGGAGACAAACCCCAATAAAATTCCAGCAAGTACATTCTATCAGACAGAAAATGATATCGCAATGGCAGCCAATGGCGCATACGCCGCTTTGAGAGGAAACGGATATTATAAAAACATGTACTTATATACCGATGTCCGTTCGGAGAATACGACTTTGCAAGATCCCGGAGCGGGAAACGGTGTAAACTACCAGTTTTTCAATTACACGTTAACTACTGATAATGCACAGGTGAAAACACATTGGACAGACCTGTACAAATGCGTAACAAGGGCGAATATCATATTAGACCAGATTGACGATATTCCTTTCAAGGATGAAACAGTAAAGAATCAGCAAAAGGCGGAAATGTACTTCTTGCGTGGATTGACCTATTTTCATCTTGTACTGCAATTTGGTGATGTGCCCATCGTGACAAAAGAATTGAAGACGAAAGACGAAATCCAGAAACATACGGCACGTCAGCCTAAAAGTGAGGTTTATGCGCTGATAATCTCCGATCTGACTCAAGTGATTCATAGTGAGTTGCCTGATATTCAGACAGGGAATGGGGTAGGACGTGCTTCGAAGGCAGCAGCTCATGCCCTGCTGGGTAAAGTATATCTGACGATGGCAGCCGATACGGATTTTCAGTCAGATAGACATGACAATTTACAATCGGCAAAGACTCATTTGGTTGCAGCTTGGAATGTGAAACCTTTTACTAATTTGAAAGATATACCGTATGCTGATCTATTTGATAAAGATGCACAGACATTCTGTCCGGAAAATATCTTTCAAGTCATGTATAAAGGAGGAAATTCCAGTTTAGCATCGAATTATGCCTATATTTTTCAACCTACTTCCCAGACAGGATTGACTTCACAAAAGTCGGGAACAGGTAATAACATACCGACGGATGAGATGATGGGCACTTATGAAGCGGGTGATATACGGAAAGCTATTTCATGCGGAACGTCTCAAAACGTCAATTATGTGAAAAAGTACACCGATCTTGACGATGTGAATGGTTATGGTGCCAACAACTGGATCGTACTACGTTATGCCGACGTTGCTTTGATGTTGGCGGAAGTAAAGATGCACTTGGGTGAGAGCGATGCTGCCAGTTATTTGAATATGGTGCGTGAACGTGCCGGGCTAGACGATTATTCTGGAAGTAATCTCCGGGATGCAATTCTCCACGAGAGAAGAGTGGAACTCGCTTACGAGGGACAATATTGGTATGATCTACTACGTTTATATTCCCGTCAGGAGTTACTGAATCATATGAAGGCAAAGAATCCCAACTTTTCAGAGAAAGATTTTCTTTTACCTGTTCCGTATGATGAACACAAATTGGACCCTGTGAGAATGTACCAGAATGAAGGATATAATTAAAAAAATACGGTGATGAAGAAGATTACAAATATCATATGTATATTCCTATCGGCTGTGGTCCTGTTTTCCTGTGGTGATGATAACACGAATAATGAACAGGGAGAGGGCACTATTGCCGCAAAAATAATAGCGAGCAATGCTTATCCGGCGTTGGAAGAGAACGTCATTTTGAAAGTTAACATTAGCGGTGGTACAGACATTAAATCTGTTGTCTGGACAATGGAGGGGCAAACGTTGGGAGAAGAGTCTGAATTGAAATACGTTTTCAAAAAAGAAGGAATCTACAATGTTTCGGTGAGAGTGACAGACAATGCAGGTAATGTGGCGGCTGCTTTGCAGAAGTTACAAGTGGAAGGAAAGAGCCTGCGTTATGCTTTACAGAACTTTGACCCGGCTAAAGTTTGGATCATGGGACACCGAGGAAATTCTTCCGATCCCAATATTCCGGAAAACTCTATTGCCGGTATTGAAAGTTGTATCGCGTTGAACGGAGCTGTTGACATTGTGGAAGTCGATCCGCGTATGACCAAAGACGGTATCATCGTGTTGATGCACGATGAAACGATAGACCGGACCACTACCGGAACAGGGAAAGTGAAAGATTTGACTTATGAGCAGATTCAGTCCTATCGTCTTAAACTGGCGGATGGAACGATAACCAATCATACAGTACCTTCATTATACGACGCACTGGTGGCAGGACGTGGAAAGATCTTTTTCGATTTGGACTTTCTAAATAAAGTATCTCCCAAAGAGCTCTATGATGTCGTGAAAAGTTGTGGAATGTTGGACCGTGTTTTTTTCTATACCTCCAATAATCGGGATGTATTGCAGAATATCCTGAATTATTCTCCTGCGCCGATACCCTATCCCCAATGTGAGGATGAAGAACATGCTGATTTCCTGTCACAACAGCCGGGAGTGATTTTTACCCAGATTTCTTTAAGCAAAACTTTAAATGGTGGACTGCCTGCGGCCATCTCTTCCAAAGGTTTGTTCGTGTCAACCAATATGCTCGATATGAACGGCTATACGTATGACACTCAAATGACGCAAGGCAATTATACAGGTGTCGATTTGATCTTGTTAAAAGGAATCAGTATGATACAGACCGATCATCCCCAACTGCTGGACGCTTATTTGAAACAAAAAGGGAAAAGATAATTTGTTCAATCTTTAATAATGAATAAAGTAATGATGAAAAAATATATATTTCTGATGCTGGTAGCCGTTTGCTTATTCTCCTGCAAAGACGATGAGAAAGTGCGGCAAACAAAGTCCCCTGAAGTTGCTTTTACAACTGATAAGGAAGAATATACACTAGGTGATATTGTTTATCTGACTGACGAATCTGTTGAAACAGAAGGTCAGATAGCCGAATACTTTTGGCATTTCGGATTTGATGGTGAAGGAAATCGGGCTACGACCAAAGACGCGTCCGTCCTGTATAAGAAAGCAGGGACTTATGTCGTTAAATTGACGGTAACAGATGAATTCGGAGGATATGCGACGGCATCACATACGGTTGTGATTCGCCCGACAAATAGGCCGCCGATGGCGGACTTTAGTTATAATCCTGCTATTTGCAAAGTGAATGAGAAAGTGAAATTCACAGACAAGTCAACGGATGAAGACGGAGAAGTAGTCGCTTATGAATGGGATTTTGGAAACGGGCAAACCTCGCAGGAAAAAGACCCGGAAGTGACGTTCACAACAGCAGGGTTTGTGACTGTCAAACTGACGGCTACCGATGATCGTGGAGCAACGAATACCAAACAGGCTACGCTGTATGTTCGTAACACTTCTGTTTCAGGATTACAAATCCTTTGGACAAAAACATTTGAAACTTCCTCTTCCTTGAGGTCTATATCCCCTGCTGTGGGTGACAATGGAGATGTGTATGTGTCATCCAACGCTCTTCACCTTTACGCTTATTCACCGTCGGGAGATCAGAAATGGGCTTTTGATTTGAGTAAAGACGGAGGAGCTGGTGACCAAGGTTCATCCCCGATGGTGGATGCTGACGGAACGATTTATATCGGTTCAAGCACTACAAATAAGAATATCAGTAGTAGTTTATATGCCATTCATCCCGACGGGACGCAAAAATGGAGATATGAGATAGGCATTGGAACAAATATTCCGTATATCTCTCCGGCTTTGGCCCGTGATGGTAACATCTTGATCGGTAATAGGGGAACAGACGGATCGGTACACATGGTAGACCGTAGTTCCGGCAGACAACTTTGGAGACGTAAATCTCCTAACGGTGGTGCTAACGGAGGTATATCAGTAGGCCAAAACGGGGTTGTTTATTCAGCCTTGTCGGGTGCAAACGGATTTGCCCGTACCACCGAGGATGGTGTGAACCTGTCTCCTAATCTGGGCAAGGGAAATACTGCCGCCGCCGTATATCCGGCTATTGATGCGCAAGGAAATGTCTATGTTGCGTTCTCGGAAGGAGTAATTGCCGCTTATGACGATCAGGGGAATGAGTTGTGGAGATACCCGGCTACCGGCACTATCGGTAAGATTGACCAAGGTGGTCCGGCTATCGGTGCAGATGGTACGATCTATGTGGGAACGAAAAATCCGAATGCTCAAGTAATAGCTTTGACTAAGGGAGGAACGAAGAAATGGAGTTATGCATCTTCTGCCGAAATAGGAACAACTCCGGCTGTGGATAGTGAAGGTAATATCCACATCTGTGATGATGGAGGCAATTATATTGTTCTGAATGCTGATGGAACAGAGAAATACAGACAGCAATTGGGAACTAAGATTTGGTCATCTCCTGTAATTGCGGATTATGGTATCGTATATGTCACTTATGAAGAGAACGGAGCCTGTAAATTGGTGGCTATTGACTGCGGAATTGAAGGGCCTGCTAATTCTCCATGGGCACAGCGCGGACAGAATGCAAAAAGAAATGCCTTACAAAAATAAAATAGAAAGATATGCTTAGGAAAATAAATTTATTGATAGCTTTAACCCTCCTGTTGGCAGGAGGGTTAAAAGCCCAGAACCATTCGGATCAAATTATTGCGAATCTTCAAGAACCGGCCGCTCGTTCGGTCTTGGTCGTATCTCATCGTGCTGATTGGCGTAATGCCCCAGAGAACTCGTTGCAAGCCATTCAGAACTGTATTGATATGGGAGTAGATGTGATCGAAATTGATTTAAAGAAAACCAAAGACGGACATCTGATTCTGATGCATGATAAAAAGATTGACCGTACGACTACTGGAAAAGGGTATCCTGCCGACTATACTCTTGAAGAACTGCGACAGTTCCGCTTAAAAAGTGGTACCGGACATAAAACGGCTCACCTGATACCTACTCTGGAAGAGGTAATGTTACTTTGTAAAGGCAAGATTCTGGTTAATATTGATAAAGGTTATGATTATTTTAAAGAAGCTTACGCCATTCTTGAAAAGACCGGGACAGTTCAACAATGCATTATCAAAGCCGGGCTTCCTTATGAACAAGTGAAAGCAGAAAATGGAGATGTGCTGGATAAAGTCATTTTCATGCCTGTCGTACAGCTTCATAAAGAAGGAGCCGAAGCTATTATTGACAGCTATCAGAAGCACATGAAACCTGCTGCCTATGAACTGGTATTTGATAATGATAGTCAGCCGGTTCTCGATTTGATTCAGAAAGTGCGTGCTACAGGTGCCAACCTTTTCATTAATTCTCTATGGCCAGAATTATGTGGTGGTCACGATGATGACCGTGCAGTAGAACTTCACCAACCGGATGAAAGTTGGGGATGGATTATCAATCAGGGTGCTAAGCTGATTCAAACAGACCGTCCTGTTCTTCTATTGGAGTATTTACGAACCAAGAAGCTCCACGACTAAAAGAATTTCTCCATGTTGAAACAACTAATTAATTTTTACAAGGTCTCTTCACCGAGACCTTGCAACAGGGAAACTTTGTCTTCATTCGACAAATGTCGTTTGGATTCCGATACCCGTATAAATTCCGATAGTCGTCGTCTGAAATACCTGAAATGGTCTACCTTTCTTTCAGCTACTTTCGGTTATGGTATGTATTATGTGTGCCGTCTTAGTCTGAATGTCGTAAAGAAACCTATCGTAGATGAAGGCATTTTTTCGGAAACAGAGTTAGGCATCATAGGTTCCGTATTGTTTTTCACCTATGCGATCGGGAAATTCACTAACGGTTTCCTTGCCGACCGCAGCAATATCAACCGTTTTATGACTACCGGTTTATTGATAACTGCTTTGGTTAATCTTTGTCTCGGTTTTACTAATTCTTTTATCCTGTTCGCTATCCTTTGGGGGATTAGCGGCTGGTTTCAATCTATGGGGGCAGCATCCTGTGTAGTAGGGCTTTCCCGTTGGTTCACGGACAAAGAACGCGGTTCATACTATGGCTTTTGGTCTGCGAGCCATAATATCGGCGAAGCGTTGACTTTTCTGATAATAGCCTCAATTGTCAGTGTGTTGGGCTGGCGGTATGGTTTCTTCGGAGCCGGTATAGTGGGATTGATAGGAGCGTTGATCGTCTGGAAGTTCTTCCATGATACTCCCGAAAGCATGGGGTTCCCTTCGGTGAATGTTCCCAAACAGAAAAAGGAAATGAGTGAGACAGAAACGGCTGATTTTAATAAAGCACAGCGTCAGGTATTGCTGATGCCTGCCATTTGGATACTGGCTCTTTCGAGTGCTTTTATGTATATCAGTCGTTATGCTATCAATAGTTGGGGCGTTTTTTATTTGGAAGCTCAAAAGGGTTACTCCACCTTGGATGCCAGTTTTATCATTTCTATTTGTCCGGTCTGTGGTATAATCGGTACTATGTTTTCAGGTGTTATTTCTGATAAGTTATTTGGTGGACGTCGCAATGTTCCTGCGTTAATTTTCGGATTGATGAATGTGTTTGCTCTTTGTTTGTTTCTCTTAGTTCCGGGAGCTCATTTTTGGATAGACGTGTTGGCAATGGTTCTTTTCGGTTTAGGTATCGGAGTTTTGATCTGTTTTCTGGGTGGTTTGATGGCAGTGGATATTGCTCCCCGTAATGCTTCGGGTGCTGCATTGGGAGTAGTCGGTATTGCCAGTTATATCGGTGCCGGATTGCAGGACGTGATGAGCGGTATTCTGATAGAAGGGCAAAAAACGGTTCAGAATGGCGTTGATGTTTATGACTTTACTTATATCAATTGGTTTTGGATTGGTGCTGCTTTGCTTTCGGTGTTGTTTGCTTTGCTGGTATGGAATGCAAAATCAAAAGAAGTGGATTAAAGTGAGTACATTAGGTTAGAATATAAGTCTTTATTTTCGAGGTATTAGACACCATTCCGGGAAGTAAGTAATGATTGCTTATCTTTCTGGAATGGCTTTTTTATAATCAATTAAATAGAAAGTTTTATGGAAAATTCATTGAATGATGAATTATTGTGTTCATTGAAAGATGAACTTCGTGAAGTAACCGCACAAATCAATGTGCATAGTGAAAAATTAATGGATCTGCTCGACCAAAAAAAAGAATCGTCGGTCAACTGACTCGAGAGATGTCGCATCTCCCGCCTGTCATCATCGAGTATCGGGGAAATCCGAAGCAATATGTCTCTGTTGTGCTCGATGCCATCAATCAGGGTAGGTTGACGTATGACGGAATAGCAAATTGCGAACAGACTTTTCGTGCGTTAGCAAGCGTTGTAGATGTGATAAGCCCTAAGAATGGGAAAACGCTTAGTGTAGAGACGCTGGTGTCTTATGAGAAGAAAAAGCGTGCCGGAGAATTTGAGGAAAAATAATATAAAATAAAAAGATGATTGTTGTATAGTTGAACAACAATTCGTATATTTGCAGTATGGAAAAGAAACGTAAGATCCGTACATACGGAGGTTACTTTGAGGCTTTCATGGAGACTTTAACCGAAAAGGAACAAGATAAAATCCAGTATGGACTACTCTTGTTGAAAACACAAGAAAGACTCTCCACTAAATTTGTGAAATTTATTCAGGACGGAGTTTTTGAACTTCGAACAGAATATAATGGCAATATATACCGGGTATTTTTCATTTTTGATGATGGAAATATTGTAGTGTTGTTTAATGGCTTTCAAAAGAAGTCGCAAAAAACACCGGGTAGTGAAATAGATAAAGCATTAAAAATAAAGGAGGAATATTATGCAGATAAACAATCATCAAATAGTAGATTATGACGCTGTTCTTGATGCGAAATTTGGAGCAGAAGGTACTCCCGAACGTGCGGAAGCAGAAGAAAAAGCGTATGCTTTCTACACCGGGCAAATTATCGAAGACGCAAGGAAAAAGGCTAAGATCACTCAAGCAGAGTTAGCCCGGCGTATCGGTTCCGACCGTTCTTATATTTCAAGAGTGGAAAGTGGTCAGACAGAACCTAAGGTTTCTACCTTCTATCGTATCATGAATGCGTTAGGTTGTAGGATAGAATTTTCGATGTCTTTATAAGAAGCGATTAAAAAAACATGGTGGGAAATTTGAAAAAGATAACTGTCTTTTTCAAATTTCCCACCGTTTTTTTGAGGAAGAAAAAGGAAAAGGTGAGGGTAGGTGAGGGTAAATTTCTAACATTCGTATTTTTTTTTTAGAAGAAAATAGAAGAATAGAAATAAGAAATATAAAAATGAAAAGTTGCAAAAGTACCCTCACCAACCCTCACCTTTTTGCGTGCGAAGGAGATGAAATCTTATTCATATAGCCTGTTTGATTTCACCTGTTCCGTATCAATAATGAATACAGTGTATCTTCTCCCGTTTTTTCCCTTATGAAATTCGAAGCCGTGTTTGGACATCACTTTTCCTAGTTGGGCTTTGGTTCCGTGAGAATATTGATACCCCGTCCGTTCGCGAATCAATTCCGCAATTTCAGTGACCGTCAGATAATGCACCTTTTCGAAACGTTCCGGTTTGCGGATATGTGTCAACACCAGTTCTTCTTCCGGTGAGTGGAAAATGAAATCCTCGTTGTTCTCTTCAATCCGTGAGTTTTCCGACTGGGTGAACCAATACTGATACCCCGGCTTGTTGAGTAGATACTTGATTTGTGCATACAACTGCGCGTAGTTTATTTTGATAAACTCCATCGAGTCGACATGAAAGCAGAGAAAACGGCGGTTACCTGTGGTGTCGTGAAGCACTTCTTGGTAATTGCATGTGCCGGCAAAAGAAGCCGTATGAGGAAAGTTCTGCGAACGCCGCGCGTATGGCAGGCGGATGCTGATTACTTTGCGGGTAACCAAATCCTTGAAGATATTCAGTTCCCGTCCGCTCATCCCTTCAAATTCATCCAGATTGATAAGCATTGCCTGCGCTATTTTGGCTAGATCATCCTTGTTGCTCGGGTTGATAAGACCGGTAGAAAGATAGGCGCGCAATTCGGGCGGCAGCAGGTTGTTGATAAACGTAGTCTTTCCGATGTTCTGTATTTCGCTGCAAAGCAACAAAACAGTGTGGTTCACCACATCATCTTGTGTGGCGGCAGCGCACATTCCCACCAGATAACGTTCCAGACATTCTACCCAAAATTTCTGGTGACTAGTATGCACGCTGTTGGCAAGGATACCGATATAATCCGTTCCGTCCCATTCAGGCAGCGAGTCTAAATACTCGCGAATAGGATGGTAGGTGATGCTGAAGTCGGAGTAGATCAGATTCTGAATCGTCTTGACGGTGCACGAATAGCCCAGTTCGTTCATCTCCATCCAAATGCTGTTTTCCATCATTTCGTCGAGAATATGGAAAGGTTCTGGTTGCTCCGTGTCCGTTTTCCTTCTGCGATATTCCATGATATGAAGCACTTCGTTGTAGCGTGTATCGTAATTTTCTTTGATATGTTGCTCAATCTGTAACATTCGCTTCTGCGTACTATTCAGCTTGCGGGTGTCGAATTCCTCGTTGTGTCCGTAAGCACTCCCGATCAGTGCGTCCATTTCATCCGCGGGAAGATCGGTGAACTGGCTCTTGATAAAAGCTGCCGCCTCTTCCTGGGGGACGCCGTAGCGATTGTACATACAAGCCAAGCAATGCAGGTAGTTGTTCCGGTTGCCGGTGACGTACTTTTCGGATTTATTGTGATAATAGTTCAGAGTCACCATTAAGGAAGCGTGCGAGGAATGGTAGTTGAGGGCCACTTGTTCGGTGAGGGGATTGTTGTCTGGTGCTGTCGTCTTTTTCTTTTTGCCGGATGCCCTTTTCTTCTTTTGAGACTTGAAGAACATCGGTGGCTGTTCCACGATGACAGCTGTGGCATCGGGATTGAAATAAATATCCGGATCGTAAGAGAACAGGCAAGTGCGGCTAACATCCTGCCCGGAAGTGTCGACCTCAACTCCGCAGAGCTGGGCATAAAAGGAAGCGATTTTGTGATAAGCAGCATGATGGAAATCTTCAATTTCCTGAATTGTTTCGGGCAATGTCCCGTCTGTCCGGCATACACGTACCACGATTTTCAGTCCCATTCCTTTGGGGCTGATGAAAGCGATGCGGGTATGGGCACACTTTTTTGCCAGTGCGAGGATGCGTGCCAATGCTTCCTGTGTCTGATGGTCGATGTCTACCACGATGTATCCCAGATACTTGACGAGAGTTGCGTTTGAACGTCCTCCCCGGTAGTTGGCTGAAAAGGTGATTTCCGGTAGTTCTATTTTCTTTTCGTTGGCTGCTTTCTCGCCTTGTTCCGCGAAGATTCGGCGCACGTCCTCCACTGTTTCCCGGTATGTGCCGTTGCTGATGGCCGATACGATTTCTTCTTCTGTCATTTCGGCTATGACGCGGTAAAAGTCTTGAAAGATGGTAAAATGCTCCATGTTGGTTTGTTCTTTTTAATTTGCGGTTGCAAAGAAATTTGTTTGTAAAATAATAGAATGGAACTTTTCGTTTTTTTGATTAAGTTCCTAGGGTTCTCCCAAATAGCGTATGATCGTTGCCACTTGCCGGGGAGAGAGAAGGCGGTTGCGGGCATGATAGCCTTCTTGTTCGAGTTCTTGCAGGAGCGGAAGGTTGTAGACAATCCAACGACGTAGTATTTGTAAGGCTACTTTAAGGCATACGTTGGGGTTGTAAAGATGAGCTAGTTCCGACTTTTTATAAGTGCGGATAAGAAACGGTTGGTCCGGATAATACATGATGAATGATGTTTGGTTTATGCTATAAAGTTACTGAAAATTAATGGTTTATTAAAAGAATAACGTCATTATTATTCATAGAGTATCAGGAAACTTCGTTGGGGAATCCGGAGGATGGAAAATGTGTTATCTTTATGTCGTTAACAAATAAGGAACGCGTTCGAAATGTGTGAAATCTTAAAATTATTTTATTATGGCAATGACAGTAACTTATTCAGTAGTGCCGCGCAAGAATCCTGCCAAAAAGGATGAGTCGGCAAAGTATTACGCGCAGGCACAGGCTTCGGGAGAGTTGGATTTTGAAGAGTTGTGCGAAGGAATCACCAGTCGGTCTACCTGTACGGAGACAGATGTGCGTGCCGCCATTTCGGGTATTCTTTATGAGGCGAAGCGTGCGTTGAAAGCGGGAAGAATAGTCCGGCTGGGTGATTTGGGCAGTTTGCAGATCGGGTTGAACAGTGAAGGAGCTGTGTCGGTCAAGGAGTTTTCAAGTTCGCTGATTACGGCTGCCCATATTATTTTTCGTCCCGGAAAGACGTTGGCGGACATCACGAAGATTCTTAGCTACCAGCAGGTAACGACGCGTGCGGTGGCCCAAACGGGCGGTAGCGGCAATGAAGGAGAAGACGATGACAAAGGTTCCGGTGGTGGTTCAGACGGTGGTGGAAGCGGAGAAGCTCCGGACCCGGCAGCATGATAACTTTAATATTGGATCAAATGAAAGAAATTGTAACTAAGATTTTGGATGTAATCATGTTCCTTGTGCCTTTCTTCGGAAAAAGAAAGCGGAACAGAATTGTGAGAGAGGTGCGCTTCAATGCTACCCATAAGGAAGTGTGTAATGTGAAAACAACGGAAAGGGAGAAGGACGATGAGAAAGATTAGTCTGATTGTGATTCACTGCTCTGCTACCCGTGCTGATCGCGACTTCACGGCGAAGGATGTGGACACTGCCCATCGCTTTCGGGGTTTTTCGTGTTGGGGGTATCATTATTATATCCGCAAGTCGGGACAGATAGAGCCGATGAGGGATGAAGATACGGTGGGTGCTCATGCACGCGGTTTTAATGCGATTAGTTTAGGAGTGTGCTATGAAGGCGGGCTGGATGAGAACGGAAAGGCAGCAGATACGCGTACTTCCCGCCAGAAAGAGGCGATGCATCGTCTGGTAAGCGAGTTGTTGCAGCGTTATCCGGATGCAAAGGTGGTCGGTCACCGGGACTTGAGCCCTGATACTAATTATAATGGAATTGTTGACCCTTGGGAGCGGATCAAAGAGTGTCCCTGTTTCGAGGTGAAAGCAGAGACATGGTGATTTTTATCCTATTTATTACTGTGGTGGTTAATTGACCACCACAGTAGTGAAATACTCTTTAAATACCTCCGCGGCTTTTTCAAGTTGTTCGGGGGTATTTTCTTTTACGTCTTTCAGCTTGTATTCCTGCTCCATCGCTTCATACTTATGTACGCCTAATGTATGATAAGGCAGGATTTCCACTCGTTGCACCATCTTATATTTTCCCAGAGCTTCTCCTAAACGGCGGATGTCTTCCTCGAAATCGCTGTATCCGGGCACTAATACATAACGCAGCCAGAAAGGTTTCTCGTTTTCTTCCAGCCATGCTGCCGTGCGGATGGTTTGCTCGTTACTTCTTCCGGTCAGTGCTTGATGGCGTGCCGGATTGAACTCTTTAATATCCAGCAATACAAGATCCGTCAGTTTGAAAAGTTCTTCTACTTCTTCGTTCCAGATACCGCCGTTGCTGTCTATGCATACATGTATTCCCTTTTCTTTCAGTTCACGCACTAAAGGGACTAGTGCTTTGGCCTGAAACGTAGGTTCTCCTCCGGAGAAAGTGACTCCTCCGCGTTTCCCGAAAAAAGGACGTTGGCTCATAGCCATGCGGACGATTTCTTCCGGTGGAGTAGGTGTGCCTCCTTTCCCGGCTATTGTGTCAGGGTTGGCGCAATACAGGCAGCGGAAATTGCATCCTTGAAGAAAAACGACGAGCCGTAAGCCCGGCCCGTCGAATGTTCCCATACTTTCGTATGAATGTACGTTTATCGTCATATTGAGTAGATCTGATTACATACGTTCGTGGAAGCTACGGCTGATTACTTCCAATTGATGTTCGCGGCTCAACTTCACGAAGTTTACGGCATAACCGGAAACACGGATGGTAAGTTGCGGATATTTTTCCGGATGTTCCATGGCGTCGTAAAGCATTTCACGGTTCAGTACGTTCACGTTCAGGTGGTGAGCGCCTTTGGTGAAGTAACCATCCATCATTGTCACCAGATTTTCTACGCGATCCTCTTCAGTAGCTCCCAGTGATTTGGGGACGATGGAGAAAGTGTTGCTGATACCGTCCTGTGAGTCGCGGTAACGTAATTTCGCTACGGAACTCAAAGAGGCGATGGCACCGTTCTTGTCACGTCCGTGCATTGGGTTGGCTCCTGGAGCAAAAGCGACACCTTTGGCGCGGCCGTCGGGAGTAGCACCTGTCTTCTTGCCATACATCACGTTGGAAGTGATGGTGAGCAAAGACAGAGTAGGACGGGCATTTTTGTAAACCGGAAGTTTCTTCAATTCTTCGCTGAAGAAATAGACCAGGTCAACACCCAGGTGGTCTACCTTGTCGTTGTCATTACCGAAGCAAGGGAATTCGCCTTGAATATCGAAACCTTCTGTCAGACCGATGTCGTTGCGGCGTGCAGTTACTTTGGCATATTTGATGGCCGACAGTGAATCGAGGGCGATAGAAAGTCCGGCTACACCGTAAGCAAGGTTGATGCGTGGGTTGGTATCTACAAGAGCCATTTGGGCTTTTTCGTAGTAATACTTATCATGCATATAATGGATGATGTTCATCGCTTCGTTGTAAACACGGGCGATTTCTGTCAATACCTTCTTGTAGTTGCTCATTACTTCTTCGAAGTTCAGTGTGTCGCTGGTTAGTACGGGGATATTTTTCACCATTACCGTACCGGTGTTTTCGCAACGTCCGCCGTTGATGGCAAGCAACAGGGCTTTTGCCAGGTTGCAACGTGCGCCGAAGAATTGGATTTGTTTTCCGATTTCCTGATAAGATACGCAGCATGCGATTCCGTAATCGTCAGACTGGCGCACTTCACGCATCAGGTCGTCGTTTTCATATTGGATGGAAGAAGTGTCGATAGATACTTTTGCGCAGAATTCTTTGAATCCTTCCGGCAGTTCCGGGCTCCACAATACAGTCAGGTTCGGTTCCGGTGAAGGGCCGAGGTTGTAGAGTGTTTGCAGGAAGCGGAAAGAAGTCTTTGTCACCTTGGTACGTCCGTCGTTGAGGCGTCCACCCAGGGATTCGGTTACCCATGTCGGGTCGCCGGCAAAGATGTCGTTGTAAGATTGCATACGCAGGTGACGCACCATACGCAGTTTGATGACAAACTGGTCGATCAGCTCCTGTGCGAAAGATTCTGTGATGGTTCCTTTGCTCAATTCATATTCCATATAAATGTCGAGGAACGAAGAGACGTTACCTAGTGACATAGCAGCACCGTCTTGTTCTTTTACGGCAGCAAGGTAAGCCATGTATACCCATTGTACTGCTTCTTGTGCGGTGTAGGCAGGACGGCTCAAGTCGAGTCCGTAGTATTCGCCCATTACCTTCATGTCTTTTAATGCTTTGATTTGCTCTGCCACTTCTTCGCGCAGGCGGATGCGGGCTTCGGTCATCGGACCGGTAAGGTTACGCAAATCTTCTTTTTTTGCCTCAATCAGTCGGTCGATACCATAGAGAGCCATACGGCGGTAGTCGCCGATGATACGTCCGCGGGCATAGTTGTCAGGAAGTCCGGTGAGGAATCCCAGAGAACGGAACGAGCGGATTTCTTCGGTATATACGTCAAATACTCCGTCATTGTGCGTCTTGCGGTAGTGAGTGAAGATATCTTTTACGCGGTCGTCCACTTCCACGCCGTTTTCATGGCAGGCTTTGCTCACCACGTTGATACCTCCGAAAGGCTTGATGGCACGTTTCAGAAGTTCGTCTGTCTGCAGACCGACGATCAGTTCGTTTTCTTTGTCGATATATCCGGCTTTATGAGAAGTGATGGTTGAGACGGTGACATTATCCAGTGAGCGTACTCCGTTATTGGCTCTTTCTTCTGCCAGTGCTTCGAGGCAGCGGTTCCATACAGCTTTTGTGCGTTCGGTAGGTCCTTCGAGGAAAGAAGCATCTCCATAATACGGAGTGATGTTGTGACTAACGAAATCTCTTACGTTGATTTCTGTGCTCCAAAGACCGTCTTTAAAGATCTTATTTAATTCCATAAATGATAAAATTAGAGGTTGTAGTTATCCTTTTCTTTAGAGCGCACAAAGTTACAACGTTTTTTCATATAATCAGCATAAATATGCTCTATTTTATGCTTTTCAACATAAAATACCTAGATATTGCTATTCTTTGGAAATGATGTTCGTGATTTTTTTTTGTGAAAACTCTTGTAAGTTTAAAATATATTCGTACCTTTGCACCGCTTTTAACGAAAAGCACTTCTGATAAAGAAGTTTTGGAGAGGTGGCAGAGTGGTCGATTGCGGCGGTCTTGAAAACCGTTGTACTGCGAGGTACCCGGGGTTCGAATCCCTGTCTCTCCGCTAGAAAGCAGCTTTTTGCTGCTTTCTGTTTTTATGGAGAGTTTTTTCTCTAGTTGGTAATTGTAAGGAGAGGTGCTCGAGTGGTTGAAGAGGCACGCCTGGAAAGCGTGTATACGCCAAAAGTGTATCACGAGTTCGAATCTCGTTCTCTCCGCATCATTTTTTTACATTTTAATATTAATGAACGACTGTTTTGACTTATCAAGGCAGCCGTTTGTTTTATATTGTTTTCGGGAATTCGGTTATTCCAATTCTTCAATAATCTTCTTTACATCTACCGGTTGTAATCGACCATATACCTTCTCGCCGATCATCACTACCGGAGCCAGTCCGCAGGCGCCTACACAACGCAGACAGTCTAATGAGAACTTTCCGTCCGGGGTAGTGTCACCGACTTCGATACCTAATACACGTTTGAACTCTTCCAGCAGTTTTTCTGAACCACGTACATAACAAGCTGTACCCATGCAAACAGAGATGGGATGTTTTCCTTTGGGAGTCATGGTAAAGAAAGTATAGAAAGTGACGACACCATACACTTTCGATACGGGAATTCCAAGTTTGGAAGCGATAATCCGTTGCGTTTCCTCGGGTAGATACCCTTGCAAATGCTGTGCCTCATGCAAAATATTGATAAGTTCGCCCGGTTTGTTTCCATGCTTGTCGCAGATCGTTTTGATTTGCTCTGCCATGTCACAGGCTAGTTTGATATCTGACATAATACTCTTCATTTAAAAGTTAATCAATCGCTTTGTTGAAATAATGCGTATGCAGGAGAGTTTCCGATTTCTCACCTAGCGGTTTGCCGAGATAATCCTCGTATAATGTCTTGATATACGGATTCTCGTGCGATTTGCGCAAAGGTTTGTTGGCGTCTTCACGGTAAAGTGCGTTGGCGCGTGCATAGAGTATTTCCGAGTTGCCGTGATGCAAAGGCTGCCCGCCGCCACCGATACAGCCTCCGGGGCAAGCCATAATTTCGATTACATGATATTCGTTATGTCCGTTCCGTATATCTTCCAGTAGATGACGAGCGTTGCCTAGTCCGTGTGCGATGCCTACTTTTAATTCAAATCCGTTTAGGTTAATGGTAGCACGACGGACGCCATTTAGTCCGCGTACCTGTTCGAAATTTACATTTTTCAAAGGTTCTCCGGTATAGATTTCATAGACAGAACGGAGGGCGGCTTCCATTACACCACCTGTTGTTCCGAAAATGACACCGGCACCTGTCGATTCACCCATCGGGTTGTCGAATGGGCTGTCCAATACGAGAGGGAACCCGATATTGGCACGTTTGATTAGTCGTGCCAGCTCACGGGTAGAGATGGAATAATCCACATCGGGGATACCGTTCACTTTGAATTCATCACGGGCACATTCGTACTTTTTAGCCAGACAAGGCATGATAGATACGACAACCAGCTTTTCTCTGGGTATGCCCATTTTCTCCGCCCAATAGGATTTGGCAATGGAACCGAACATCTGTTGTGGGGAGCGGGCGGTGGACGGAATGTCCAGCATGTCCGGGAAATGATGTTCGAAGAAGTTGACCCATGCCGGACAGCAGGAAGTCAGGATAGGTAATCGTACGGATTTATCTCCGTTGAGATAACGTGTCAGGCGGTTCAGAATTTCAGAACCCTCTTCCATAATGGTAAGGTCGGCTGCAAAATCAGTATCGAATACATAGTCGAATCCCAGTTCGCGAAGTGCATACACCATTTTCCCGGTTACCAGAGTGCCGGGAGGAAATCCGAATTCTTCACCTAGGGCCGCCCGTACGGCAGGTGCGGTCTGCACAATCACTACTTTGTCCGGATTAGCCAGATCGTCGAGCAGACGGTTGGTGTAGTCACGTTCTGTTAATGCGCCTACGGGACAGACAGCCACGCACTGACCGCAGTAAGTACATTCACTTTCCGTCATCATTCGGTCAAAGGCAGGAGCGATGGTTGTATTGAATCCGCGACGGATGGCACCCAATGCTCCGACCGTCTGTACATCATTGCAAACACTTTCACAACGGCGACAGAAAATGCATTTATCCATATTACGGACGATAGAAGCGGTAATTTCCCGTTTGCGGGGGGACAGCTCACCGCCATTGAAAGGCATTTCGCGAATGTTGAAACGCAGTGCTAACGTTTGGAGCTCGCAGTTGCCGCATTTAGGGCAAGTGAGGCAGTCATTGGGGTGATCCGAAAGGATCAGTTCAGCCACCACTTTGCGAGCGTTCATTACGCGCAGGGTACTGGTTTTTACTACCATGCCCTCCGTGCAACGGGTAGCGCAGGCAGGAGCCAGGTTGCGCCGTCCCATCACTTCAACCACACAAATACGGCAGGAAGCCGGATTATTTTTTATACAGGTTCCTTTCAGGTCGATATGACACAGCGTAGGTATATTGATACCGATTTTGATAGCGGCTTCAAGAATAGTGCTTCCCTCGGGCACAGTGATGAAATGACCGTCTATCTGGAGAGTAATTTGTTTTTCTTCCATAGTAAATAAGATTTTAGCAGACAAGAATAGCATTGAATTTGCAGCGTGCCATGCACATGCCGCACTTGATACATTTATCAGGAGCAATGACATGTGGCTTGCGCACCAGCCCGCTGATAGCATCCGCCGGACAGTTTTTGGCGCATAGATGACAACCAATGCAACGTTCCGGACTGATGGTATATGTTAATAGTGATTTACATTGCTTGGAACGACAAGTCTTATCCCGTACGTGTTCCATATATTCATCGTAGAAGTTATCCAATGTGGATAAAACGGGATTCGGAGAGGTTTGTCCCAGTCCGCAGAGGGCCGTATCTTTGATGACTTGTCCCAAAGTGGCAAGTGTGTCCAGGTCTTTTTCTGTGCCTTTTCCTTCTGTAATCTTGTTCAGTAGTTCCAACAGACGTTTGTTTCCAATGCGGCAAGGTGTGCATTTCCCGCAGGACTCTTCCACTGTAAAATCCAGATAAAAGCGGGCTACGGATACCATGCAGTCGTCCTCATCCATGACAATCATCCCTCCTGAACCCATCATGGAACCGGCCGAGAGAAGGTTGTCAAAGTCAATGGGAGTGTCCAGATGTTTTTCTGTCAGACAGCCGCCTGACGGTCCTCCTGTTTGTACAGCTTTGAACTTCTTTCCGCCTTTGATGCCTCCTCCGATTTCGTAGATTACTTCCCGAAGAGTAGTTCCCATCGGCACTTCGATCAGTCCGACATTATTAATCTTTCCGGCAAGAGCAAACACTTTGGTTCCTTTGGAACGTTCTGTGCCAATCGTTGCAAACCAGTCGGCTCCTTTGGTTAGAATAATGGGAATATTGGCAAGTGTTTCCACATTATTTACATTGGTTGGTTTTCCCAGATAACCGGATTCGGCAGGGAAGGGAGGTTTCAGAGTCGGCTCTCCTCGTTTTCCTTCCATCGAATGAATAAGGGCAGTTTCTTCTCCGCAGACAAAAGCTCCAGCTCCATATCGTATTTCTATGTCGAAACTGAAATCTGTTCCTAAGATATGATCTCCCAGTAATCCGTATTCGCGCGCCTGATTGATAGCTGTTTTCAGTCGGTTGATAGCTAACGGATATTCGGCACGGATATATACTAATCCTTTGGTGGACCCGATGGAATAACCGCAGACACACATCGCTTCTACAATCGAATGTGGGTCGCCCTCCATAATGGAACGGTCCATGAATGCACCGGGATCTCCTTCGTCGGCGTTACAAACCACGTATTTGACATCTGACTGTTGCTTGTTGGCAAATTCCCATTTCAGTCCCGTCGGGAAACCGCCACCGCCACGTCCGCGAAGTCCCGAACGTTTGATAATATCAATAACGTCCGTCGGCTGTTTGTTAAGCAGGCAATCGGCCAATGCAAAGTATCCTTCACGGGCGATATACTCTTCAATATTTTCGGGATCGATAAAACCACAGTTACGCAATGCGATGCGGAGTTGTTTCCGGTAGAAATCCATGTGCTTGGAGTCGCTGACGGTATGTTCCGTTTTAGGATCTACATACAGCAACCGTTCGATTCTTCGTCCTCCGATGATATGCTCGTTGATGATTTCTTCCGCATCTTCGGGAGTGACTTGGGTGTAAAAGGTATTATCGGGGATAATTTTCACGATAGGACCTTTTTCACAGAAGCCGAAACAGCCTACGGTGATGACTTCTACTTTATCGGTGATTTCGTTCTTTTGGATGGCTTTTAGAAGATTGTCTGTAATACCCTGGCTGGAAGATGCCTTACAGCCTGTACCACCGCAGATCAGAATCTGAAGATGTTGCGCACCGGATGCCAGTCCGTAACACTTTTCAGTCACCTTTTCATTACTTTCTTCGCGCAATGAAAGATTGTGCTCTGCTCTCTTCCTGATTGTTGCCAAATCATGGATAGATAAAATTTTCATAAGTATCAGAATTGTTAGTCGGTTTTTTGCAAATATAGCTCTTTGTTTGAATAAAAGCAGCGTTCGGGCAAATAAAACAGGTCTTAATGAAAGTAATTAGGTAAATAATTCTCTATCTTCGTATTTAATAGGTAGTAAACCTAAAAATGAAATATAAAGTATGAGACAAATTTTACTGGGACTATGTCTTCTTTGCTTATTGAATAATGTATCCGGACAGGAAAACGGACGGGAAATTCCGTTGCCGGAGAAAATGCCGCAAGAACATCCGAGAGTGTTGACTACACCGGATGGAAAGCAGGATACGTGGGAGCTGATTAAAAAAGAGAAATGGGCGAAAGACGTATTCAATAAATTGAAGGAACGAACCGAAGTATATACCAATCTGACGGATGCTCAACCCGCATGGTTGTTATCGCGTCTGGCCATGTATTGGAAATCTCATGCAACCGAGGTATATGTGAAAGGTGAGACTTACGATCATGCAGGAGGTGAAAAAGCTCCTTATCCGACTGTCCGTTATACAGGGACACGTGGAACGGCTGCTACTCATGGCCGTCCCAAACTGGCAGATGTAGTGCCTTATGACGATGACGAAAACGGAAATGTGACTTTTTGCAATAATGCATTGCCGGAACGTCCTTTGGAAAGTGTACATCCGTCAAAAACGGGACGGAATATCGAAAGTCTGAACCGGGAAATTCTGGGAATAGCTTGTGATGCAGCTTTCCTCTATTGGATGACAGATGAGGAAAAATTCGCGAAACTGGCTGCCGGTGTGTTTGATACGTATATGACTGGAATTTATTACAGAAATGTTCCCATTGATCTGAATCATGGTCATCAACAGACATTGGTGGGATTGACTTCTTTTGAAGTGATTCACGAAGATGCCCTGCATATCGTTGTTCCCTTGTATGATTTTCTTTATAATTACCTGAAGACCAACTATCCGGAAAAGATGGATATCTATGCCGGTGCATTTAAGAAATGGGCGGATAACATCATAGCGAATGGAGTCCCTCATAATAACTGGGATTTATTGCAGGCACGATATATCATGAATGTGGGACTGGTGCTTGAAGATAATAAAGAGTATGCAGATGGAAAAGGACGTGAATATTATATTGATTATGTGTTGAACCGTTCCAGTATCCGTCAATGGAGTCTGACTCGTCTTGCCGATTATGGCTTTGATTCAACAACTGGTATCTGGGCAGAGTGTCCGGGATATAGCAGTGTGGTAATCAACGATTATGCTAATTTTGCCAATCAGTTTGATAACAACTTAAAATATGATTTGGTAAAGGCTATGCCTGTACTGTCGAAAGCTGTGGCAGCCACTCCGCAATATCTTTTTCCCAACCGGATGATTTGTGGGTTCGGAGATACGCATCCAAGCTATTTGAATACGAACTTCTTTATCCGCATGATACAGAATGCGCAGGCAAACGGTAAGACGGAACAGGAGAACTACTTCACTGCTTTGCTGAAATGCTTGAATCCCGAAATTGATAATGAAAAGGGAGAGAAGAATAACGTGCGTGTATCTGTCAATTCTTTCTTTGAAGATAAACCGTTAAGTCTGAATCCGAAAGTGAAAGCAGGGAAGATAGAGGACTATGTTTCTCCTTTATTCTATGCTCCCAATGTGTCATGGCTGGTGCAGCGGAACGGAATGCATCCGCGTCATAGCCTGATGATTTCTCTGAATGCCAGTGAGGGAAATCACATGCACGCTAACGGCATCTCCATGGAACTTTATGGAAAAGGATATGTGCTTGGGCCAGATGCAGGAATTGGTCTGACTTTGTATAGCGGCCTGGATTATGCCGAATATTACTCTCAATTTCCAAGTCACAATACAGTATGCGTAGATGGAATATCGAGCTATCCGGTAATGAAAAGCAATCATTCTTTTGACTTGCTTTCCTGTTTTCCTGCTTCGGCAGAACCGGGAAAGGAGTTTACTTCTGTGACTTACAGCAATGTCTATTTTCGTGAACCGGAAAGCAGGGCGGATCAGACCCGAATGATGAGCATTGTTACTACCGGACCCGAGACAGGATATTATGTAGATGTATTCCGGAGCCGGAAAGAGCGTGGAGGGGATAAGATGCATGATTATTTCTATCATAATCTCGGACAGACCATGACATTGACAGCAGCTGATGGTACAGACCTAAATCTGCAACCGACAGAAGAACTTGCTTTTGCTGGAGCGCATCTGTATGGTTATTCTTATTTATATGACAAGAAAGTTGCAGCTACCGGTAAAGATGTAAAAGCGACCTTTACCATCGACATGAAAGATAAAGGTGGGGATGATATAGTAATGAATCTCTGGATGAAAGGGGAACCGGATCGTGAAGTTTTTACGGCCTTGTCACCGATGACCGAAGGTTTAAGTCGTACGCCTGGTATGCCATATAATATAAAAGAACAACCTACATTGACTTTCGTGGCCCGTCAGCATGGAGAAGCATGGACTCGTCCTTTTGTCGCAGTCTATGAACCGAGTACGAAGAAAGAACCGTCTGCCATTCAGTCTGTATCCTATTTTGATGCGGAAGAAACTGTTTTGAAAGACTTTGCCGGTATCTGTGTGAAAAGCAAAAATGGGCGTACAGATCATATTTTCTCCTTGTCTGATGCTACGCAGACCGCCACTTATCAAGGAATGAAAGTAAAAGCAGACTATGCAGTTGTCAGCAATGAATATGCAGGAAACCGGACTTTATTCCTGGGGAACGGAACACAACTTGTTGCACCCGGGGTGACCGTTCATACGGATCAGGCGGGCAATGTGTTACTCGAAAAGAAACAGGGAAAATGGTATATCCTTTCTTCTGTTCCTTGTACGGTGGTTATTAATGGAAAGAAGATAAAATCAGGAATAACATCGCAACTCACGTTATTACCTGTCTGATTAAAATGATTCTGAATGAAAAAAGCATATCTAGTGTGGGGGGATTAATGATACTTATGATGGAATTAAACAGGGTAGGACAAAATGTGTCTTTTCTGTGATGGGAGGATTATATATGGAAATAACAAAGATGGATCTATTTAGGATATTACAAGGTAGAAAGAAGGGGCTATTGCTCACATTTATTGCATTTTCAATTTTTGCAAATGCGCAACTGGTGACTTATCCGGAAGGATTGAAAGCAGGGATGCAACATAATGACGATTATACTGTCCGGGTACGTGTGCCGGGTGGAGAATGGAAAGACTTGTTTGAATATAATGTCAGTGTGGATATGGACAATGTACAATCAGCTTCTATGGTACAGTTTGATATGGGCAGTCCTGTTGAGGTGATGGTAAAGAAGAATAACGGGCTGATTCAAGATGTACAAATCCGACCTTTGGTAAATGGAATCCGGCATACGGTAAATCAGAACACTATTTTATTTACTTTAGAAAAACCACGATATATATCCGTGGAATTTAATGGTGACCGCTTGCATAATCTTCATCTGTTTGCTAATCCTTTGGAGACAGAAACTTACTCGGAAAGTAGTGCGGACGTCATGTATTTTGGACCGGGAATACATCGTCCCCAGGATGTTCCCAATAATCAAATTCGGATCCCTTCTAATACAACAGTTTATCTGGCACCGGGCGCTGTCGTAAAAGCAAAATTATTGATAGATAAAGCCGAGAATGTACGTATCATTGGTCGTGGAATCCTCGATCATCCACTACGCGGCATTGAAGTAACTTATTCTAAAAATGTATTGGTTGATGGAATAACCATTGTAAATCCCGATCATTATACGGTTTTCGGAGGTGAAACCACCGGCTTGACCATCAAGAACCTGAAATCTTTCAGTTGTAAAGGATGGAGCGACGGCATTGATCTGATGTGTTGCAATGAGGTATTGATTGATAATGTTTTCATGCGAAATAGTGATGACTGCATTGCTGTTTATGCACATCGTTGGAATTATTACGGCGGAAGTAAAAATATCACTTTACAGAATTCTATCCTTTGGGCTGATATTGCACACCCTGTCAATATCGGCGGACATGGCAATTCGGCGGATGAAGTGGGAGAGACAGTAGAAAACATAACTGTCCGCAATATCGATATTCTGGAACATGATGAAGATGATCCTCTTTATCAGGGATGCATGACGATAGATTGCGGTGATAAGAATCTGGTACGTAATATCTTGTTCGATAATATAAGAGTAGAAAGTATTCAGGAAGGACGTTTGTTCCATGTCAATGTCCGCTTCAATCCGAAATATGACAAGCAGCCCGGAAGGGGTATTGAGGATGTTATTTTCCGTAATATAACCTATAATGGAGTAGGCGAGAATCCCTCTCTATTGAAAGGATTAGATGAGAATCGTAAAATAAAAAATGTGACTTTTGATAATGTGATGATAAATGGGGTGAAGATGAAGAATATCGATAGCTTTATAACGAATGAATTTGTGAAAGGAATTAAAGTAAAATAATTATCTTTGTTCGTAAGTAAGACATAGCAGAAAAAAGAGACTACCGATAGATGTTGCAAAACTAATGCGTGACTATCCGGATTGTAAAGGGATGTTTGGAATGTTACTTAAGCGGTATATAGAAGAGCATGAGAAAAAAGAATGATGAAAAAGTTCAGACTGTAATATGATTTATTACTTTTGCAACGATTTGCTTATTTGAAAGCCTGTCTAATGGACATAGTGTCGCAGACTTTTAAATTTTAATCTTTAATTTTTAATCGATATTATATGAAAGTATTAGTTCTTATTTCATTGGTCGGAAGTTTGTTGTTGGCTTCTTGTGGAGGTAGTAGTTCGAAAGGGAACGCAAACGCTCAAGAGGTAAATCCGGCAGATACTATTTATTTAGGTGATTTGCGTGAGAAGTTTGAGGGGGATAGTATTTTCTTTAAAATTGTTGCTCCAGATCTGATGTTGATGGATTACCAGTATTTGTGGGCTGTAACAGAATCGGAAGCGATTGAGAAAGGCTTGACAAAAGAATACTATAAATGTGTGAAGAAAGAAATCACCGATACGAATGAAGCTATCAAAAGAGGTGTGATGAAAGGGGCGAACGTAAAACGTATACCGGATTTCCAAGCATTTCAGGAAAACAAATAATGAATCTTTCCGGATGACAGCTTTTATCCATGCAAATATAAGAACAGGGGAGTCGCTAAATGTAACGGCGTCCCCTTTTTATTGTTGTGACGGTTGGATTTTGTATTGAGAAACTTCAGTCTATGGCTGGAAACTCTAGTTCCTACGTAGGAAATCATTACTTCATATTAGCTTGTAGTGTGTTTGCGAAAGAAAATGGCGTTTACAACCTAGCGTAAAGGAGTGAATGAACCTATATAAATGCGTTCTATTTTCAGGGAGGTGGCATTTATTCCGAATAGGTCGGTCACATCTGATTTATAATCTTCAGTCACATCTTCCACTAACCAATAAGGAATCGGTCCAAGGTCTCGTGTGGTGATACTCTTTGAAGTATCGGAACGTTCGGGAAGTTTAAATTTGCAGTCATACTCTTTACCATTGATTGTAATTTGGAATGTAGTGCCTGACTCTGATGTGGAGCGGGAGAAGCTTCCTTCTATTTTCGGAGTATTATCTTTACTAGTAACAATTGTCACTTTACCACTACTTTTTTGGTCATAAGAGAAAGCTATTCCTCCTGTAGCTTGTATACCCGCTTCATCCTTTATCTTTTTTATGACCGCTTCTAGTTTTTCTTTTTGTTGTTCATCCAACAGACTTTTATCTATTCCTGTGATTCTTGCTTCCACAGAATTCACTGAAAAAGATTGTTTGCCGTTGACGACCTTTAGCCCTATTTTTATGATTCTCCCATCAGCGTCTTTTACCATCAATGACGTGCTGCCCAGTTTTATAGAGCTGATTTGAATATCATTGTTTTCGTCTATATAAGCTGTTGCTATTTGCCCATCGGCTATTTCAGCAGTATAAGGAGCTACGCCACCCTTAATTCCCAACTTTGTACCTCCTGTAATTGGTAAACTGGTTTCACTGATAGGAGGTTCCGGGTCGAACATCACTTCCCAATATTCATATAGGTAAAAAGCATCAGCTTCGTCGCTGCATGAATAAAATACAGGAAGGGAGCATAATAGAATAAATAGTAGACAGAGCTTCGTCATTTTTGCTTTCATGATATTCTTCTTTTTTATTTCTTCACAAAAGTAAAGCTCCTTTCCTGTATTTCAAAGTATATTGATGAAAAATAAGATTAAAACTCTATCTTATGTTGTTTCTCATCATCCACCACAGCCATCATTCCTTCTACCTGTGCTAAAGCCAGCATACGTCCGTGGAAAGAATAACCGGCATTGTAGCCTTTATCCTCATCTCCGAGCATCATTCGTCCATGATCTACGCGCATGGGAAGTCCCGGATTCTCTTTCTCGAAAATGCGGATGAGATCAATCAGATGTCCTCTTCCTGATAGATGAGAACTTTCGATGAAGTTTCCACCCGGCATGGCCTCTGTACTGCGTAGATGAACGAAATGAGTTCTTCCTGCAAACTTCTTTGCCAATTCACGAGTATCATTATGTGCGCCTGCGCTAAGAGAACCTGCACAGAAAGTCAGCCCATTATGCGGATTGTCTACGGCATTCAGGAACCAGGCTATATCTTCTTCATTGGTGACAATACGGGGTAGGCCGAGAACCTGGAATGGAGGATCATCCGGGTGTACGCACATGTTGATACCATATTCATCGCATACAGGCATAATTGCAGAAAGGAAGTAACACATATTCTCTCGTAAAGCGTCCCGGTCTATGTCTTTATATAAACCTAACAGACGTTTGAATATAGCAACCGGGTTTTTATCTCCTTCTTTGATATTACCGTTTACAAATCCTTGTGTCTTGACGATAATAGTATCAATCAAATTGTCCTTTTCGGTATCTGTAATCACTTTGTCCAGTTCGGCAACTTTATGCAGTTCTTCTTCTGTATAGTCTTTTTCAGCTCCTTCACGTTCCAGTATTTTGATGTCGAAGTAAGCGAAACGAATACGGTCGTAGTAAAGCGAACTGGTACCGTCCGGCCAAGGGTACTGTAAATCCGTACGTATCCAGTCGATTACCGGCATGAAGTTGTAACAGACTGTTTTCACTCCGCATTTACCCAAGTTGGCAAGACTTACTTTATAATTTTCAATCAACTGTTCACGTTCCGTACCCGCATACTTGATTGCCTCACAAACCGGAAGACTTTCCACGACCGACCAGCGCAACCCATACGATTCAATATACGATTTTAAATCGTTGATGGCTTCTACTGTCCAAATCTCTCCGTTCGGTACCTCGTGTAATGCAGTGACGATTCCTTCAACACCTATCTGACGGAGCATCGGCAAGGTGATTTTATCTTTCTTGCCGAACCATCTCCATGTTTTTTCCATCATAGCGTTTGAATAAATTAAAAGATTAAATATTAAACGCCGCTGAATGCACTGAAACCACCATCGATAGGCAACATAGCTCCCGTTACGAAACTAGCGGCTTCACTGCACAGGAATTGTACAGCACCATTCAATTCTTTGATGTCACCGAAACGATTCATCGGAGTTTTGGCTAACACCTTTTTACTTCTGTCGGTCAATGAACCATCCGGATTGATTAGTACACGACGGTTTTGGTCACCGATAAAGAATCCCGGAGCGATAGCATTTACACGGATACCATCACCATATTTCAGTGCCATTTCGCTTGCCAGCCATTGGGTGAAGTTGGCTACTGCCGTTTTAGCGGCCGAATATCCCGGTACACGGGTGATAGCGCTATAAGCAGCCATAGAAGATACATTGATGATGCATCCTTTCTTCTGTTTTGCCATTACCTTACCGAATATCATAGACGGATAAACTGTACCGTTCATATTCAGGTTAGTCACTTTTTCCCAGCAAGAGATGTCCATATCATAGAAGTGCTGATCCGGTTCGAGAGTAGCTCCCGGCATATTTCCACCGGCAATGTTCAATAGAATATCGATCTGTTCCCATTTGGCTACGACTTCTTCGGCTACTTTTTCTAGACTGGCAATGTCAAGGACATTGCCGATAATACCGATTACATCGTCACCATATTGTTTGAGTTCAGCTACACGATTGTCCAGTTGCTCCTGACGAATGTCAATAGCTACAACTTTTGCTCCCTGCTGTACAAAGTGTTGGGCAATATTTCCGCCCAGTACACCACCTGCTCCGGTAATAACAGCAACTTTACCGGCAATACTAAATAATTCGTTCATGGTTTCTATCAAATGTTTTTATGAATGGATGCAAAAATAGCGGGTTTTTATACATACTATGATGCGTATTTTTGCAAGATATTTACCTATCTTTGCAAAAGCAGTTTAGAAAGGAGATTTATGAAGAAGATAATGAATGAGAAGTTGACTATTACGACTTCTAATCCCGTCCGTGCCCGCTTTTATGAATATCCACGTTTCACGTATCCGTGGCATTTTCATAGTGAGTATGAAATTATTTATGTGGAGAAGGGAGAGGGGGATTGTCTGGTGGGTGACAGCATTATCTCCTATTCAAAAGGTGACCTGATTCTTTTCGGTTCCGAACTGCCTCATAGTATGCAAAGTCCACCGGACGGCGGGGAAGAATCTGATAACGAAGAAAAATCCGAACCGAAAGTAAGAGGAGTCAATATTCAGTTTGAGAAAGATTTTATGCATTATTCTATTTCTCAATACTCTCAGTTTATTCCTATCAGGAATTTATTGGAGGATGCTTGCAGAGGAATTAAATTCACAATTACCCGTTCGGGGAAAATCATTAAATTATTGGAACAAATACCTTCTGCTAAAGGAGCAGATCAAATCATCCTGTTGCTTTCACTTCTACAGATGATGGCTACCAGTAATCATAAGAAATATCTGACTACTTCTCATTATACTCCGTTCCCTTCTATTATGCGTAATGAAAGAATGGAAAAGGTGATTGCCTATTTGAATAAACATTATACCGAGTCTATCGGTCTGGATGAAATTGCTTCTTATACAGCGATGAATCCTGCTGCTTTCTGCCGATACTTTAAAGAAAACACAGGAAAGACATTTAAAGAGTATGTACTTGATATGCGTATCGGATATGCTTGTAAACTATTGAATAGTAGTATGATGAATATATCTCAAATCAGTGCTACTTGCGGATTTGAATCACCTGTACATTTTAACCGTATCTTTAAAAGGGTGACAGGAATGACACCTACTTTTTATAGGGAACAGATGGAATAAGCTTTTTCAGGCAATAAACATTTGAGTATAATTTCTTCCTCGTTCGTATATAATTAGGAAAGATGAATAAACATGAACGTAAATAGAATGAAGAAAAGAATTTTGCTTTTGTTGTTGGTGATACCGGCATTGGTAAAAGCGCAAGATGTGATGACAGAAACCCGTCAGGAACTGACGTCTCCTGATGGAGCTTATCGTTTTACCTTTTATCAACGTGCGGTGGGAGAGGATAATGCACAAATGTATTATACCTTGACTTATAAGAATCGTCCGGTGATTGAAGAAAGTAAACTGGGTGTTCTGATTGAAAATCAGTTATTTGAATCGGCGTTGGGTATACCGAATGATACTTGTCATTTTTGGTGTGAGAATCTGAAGTTGACAGAGACTGAACATCAAAAGACGGACGAGAGATGGAAGCCTGTATATGGCGAACGTGCGGAAGTACGTGATTGCTACAATGAGATGACTTTGAAACTCAAGAAGGGAGAAGGAAATGGCAATCAGGACGGTGGTTATGATAAGCGTAAGAATTACTTTATGAATATCATAGTTCGTGCCTATAATGAAGGAGTTGCTTTCCGCTATCATTTTCCGGAAATGACAAACGGGCTTTTCTTGCATATCGTTGGTGAGCAGACTAGCTTCACAATGCCTGAAGGAACGATGGCGTATTATGAACGTTGGGCGCAAGGACCTTATGAACTTCGTCCGTTGGAAGGATGGGGCAAAGAGGAGAGTGAGCGTCCTTTGACCTTGAAACTGCCTGATGGATTATCTGTAGCCTTGTTGGAAGCGGAAATGGTGGATTATGTTCGTGGTAAATTCCGTTTATCGGCAGAGAAACCTTCCACTTTGGAGACAAGCCTGTATAGTAGTGCCGATATTATTTCTCCTTACAGTACTCCGTGGCGTGTAATCATGGTTGGCGAACGTCCGGTCGATTTAATTAATAACAATGATATTGTCTTGAATCTGAATCCGGCTTGCAAACTGGCTGATACTTCTTGGATTAACCCCGGGAAGGTATTCCGTTCGGGCGACTTGAAACAAGATAGAGTAAAAGCAGCCATTGACTTTGCGGCAGAACGTGGTATTCAGTATGTGCACATGGATGCAGGATGGTATGGGCCGGAAATGAAGATGAGTTCGGACGCTACTACCGTTTCTCCGGATAAAGACCTTGATATACCAGCTTTGTGCCAGTATGCCGAATCGAAAGGAATCGGACTTATGGTGTATGTCAATCAGCGTGCATTAGTGCAGCAGTTGGATACTCTGTTGCCTTTGTATAAAAAATGGGGACTGAAAGGTGTCAAGTTCGGTTTTGTACAGATAGGTAATCAGCGTTGGAGTACCTGGCTGCATGATGCAGTTCGTAAATGTGGAGAATATGGTCTGATGGTAGATATTCATGACGAATATCGTCCGACAGGTTTCAGCCGTACTTATCCTAACCTGATGACGCAGGAAGGTATTCGTGGAAATGAAGAAATGCCGGATGCCACACACAATACGACTCTTCCTTTCACCCGCTATCTGGCAGGTGCAGGAGACTATACGCTTTGCTATTTCAATAATCGGGTGAAGAATACGAAAGCACATCAGTTGGCGATGGCAGCTGTGTATTACAGTCCTTTGCAATTTATGTTTTGGTATGACAGACCGGAATTCTACCAGGGAGAAGAAGAACTGGAATTTTGGAAAGCAATTCCGAGTGTATGGGATGACAGCCGCGCGTTAGATGGAGAGGTTGGTGAATATATCGTTCAGGCACGTCGTTCGGGGAATGACTGGTTTGTAGGAGCAATGACGAATACGGAAGCCCGCACAATTACATTGACTACGGATTTTCTGGAACCGGGTAAGAAGTATATGCTTCACCTGTACGAAGATGATGACAAGCTGAATACACGAACGAAAGTACGCAGTACTCATAAGAAGATAAAAGCCGGAGATAAGCTTGTTTTGAAGCTAAAAGCAAGTGGCGGAGCTGCATTGCATTTTATTCCGTTTAAGTAGGCAAGTTTATGTTTCTTTTTAGGCACGGATAACGCAGATTACACTGTTGCTTTATGCAACCATCATTTCTAAAACCGTGAAATCCGTGTAATCCGTGCCTGAAAAATATAGTGAGGTATTATTTGCTATAATTAATCAACCACTTCACCATTTCCGGGTCGTAATGAGAGAAGAGGAGAGTTTTCTCATTCATTGAGTGGAAAGGTTATTCAAGGAATTAAAGAACTAATTCCTTGAACAACCTTTCTAAAGTATTATCTAAATCTGTAGAGAATCCCGGATGAGGACGGGACACTTGAATACAGGAGCTTTTTACCGCAGTCAGCCACCGGAAGCGGTCCGGAATATCCATATTGGCAATAACTCCTCCTTCTTTATTTCCCTGACAAATCTTGTCGAAGACTTTCAGACCTTCTATCAGACAGTTGATGTCCAATTCGGAAGAGAACAGTTTCAATTTGTTTTCATCTATTGTATAAAGAGATTTGAGATATTTGCACCGTTTGGAAAACAGTACAATACCTACATTAATAAATTCCTCACGTTCTACTTTAGGAACGAAACGGATAACTGCGTATTCATATAAGTGCCTTTCTTGCATTTTGCGCTTCATTTACAAATATTTCGGAATGCTTGATCCTTTCTTCTAAAAATTGAATATAAACATCTCTCAAGTCTTGCGGAGTTTCCTGTCCTTCCGTCCAGTTCAGCCAGTCGTCAGGGACGGCATTGACTATCTCTCGTATCTTGTCATCGGTAAGTAGTTGTTTGAATGTTGCGTCTACTTCTTCCAGTTGATCGGCAAACGGCAATAGTACATGATCTTTTATTTGTACGAACGGACTAAGTGCGTGTTTCTGCCAATTCGTCCACGAATGATGGAAATAAAGGGAAGCTCCATGATCGATTAACCACAATTCTTTATGCCACATCAGCATATTCGTATTCTTGATTGTACGGTCTACATTGGTCAATAACGCATCCAGCCACACAATTTGCGAAGCAGTTTTACCGTCCACCTTATGCACAACAGGGTCGAACGTCAATGAACCGGACAGGAAATGCAGACCCATGTTCAACCCACGGCTCCATTGCAGTAAATCCTGTATTTCTTCATCCGCTTCTGTCCGTCCGAAAGCCTCATCCAGATTCAAAAATATAATCTCCGGAACTCTGAATCCCAGTGTACGGGCTATTTCTCCCCCTATCAATTCGGCAATAAGGGCTTTAGTCCCATGTCCTGCTCCTCTGAATTTTACGACATATTTAAATTCATCATCCGCTTCAGCCAAAGCCGGCAATGACCCTCCTTCCCGCAAGGGAAGAATATATCTTGTTACGTTTGCTGTACGTAAATCCATATCACTCCTTTCTTAAATTGAGAATAAAGATACAACGTTTTTATGGAATAGTCAGTGAAAGGCTTCCTATAATAATAGTTTTTTTATATTTTTCGGTTGAGTATACTTTCTTCCTGCTACGTATTATATAAAACAATGATAAATGAATTAAACATGAAACTACTTCGATTTTTGGTGTTTGGAATAATGTCCGTTATTCTGTTACCCAGCATTATAGCAGCCGAATGGCAGTGGTCTGTACAACTACCAAGTATTATTTCCAACGAAACGAACGATCATCCGCAAGCATTCTTGTGGATACCTTCCGATTGTACTCAATTGAAAGCTGTGATAATAGGCAATCATAATATGACAGAGGAAACTTTGTTTGAAAATTCTCTATTTCGTGAAAGATTATCAGAAGCGGGTATAGCACTGATATGGATTACTCCCGGATGGGATCAAAGATGGGATATAACTACCGGATGTCAGGAAGCTTTTGAAAAGATGATGGAGGATTTTGCGAATGTCAGTGGCTATAGTGAATTGAAATATGCGCCTATTGTCCCTTTAGGACATTCGGCAATGGCTACCTATCCGTGGAACTTCGCTGCTTGGAATCCCGACCGCACATTAGCCATTATCTCTTTGCATGGAGATGCGCCACGCACTAACCTTACCGGATATGGTCGTGACAATATGGAGTGGGGGAAACGTACGATTGACGGCATCCCTGGATTGATGATTGAAGGCGAATACGAATGGTGGGAAGACCGTGTAAATCCGGCTTTGGCATTCCGTATGATGTATCCTAAAAGTTGTGTCTCTTTCCTTTGCGACACAGGACGAGGACATTTCGATATAGCCGACCGCACCGCTGGTTATATCGCGTTGTTCTTAAAGAAAGCACTGGAATATCGTATACCCGCAACGTATGATTTGAATAAGCCTGTGGAATTGAAGAAGCTGAATCCGCAGAATGGCTGGCTTGCCGAAAGGTGGCATCCGAATCAGAAGAAACGTGCAAAAGCTGCTCCTTATAAAGAGTATAAAGGAGACTCGCACGATGCATTCTGGTATTTCGATAAGGAAATGGCTGAAATGACGGAAGAACGCTATCGCCGGGAGAGAGGGAAGAAACCACAATACTTAGGTTTCGTACAAAAGGGGCAATTACTCACATATAATCCCAAATCCCATGTGAAAGTTGCCGCCCGCTTCCTGCCGGAAAAAGACGGATTGACTTTTCATCTGAAAGCTGTATATACGGATAGCTTGCATACTGCAATTTCTGGCGAACATTCGCTCACTTCTCCTGAAATAACCCGTATCTGTGGCCCGGTTCAGAAAGTGAACGACACAACCTTTACTGTCCGTTTCTACCGTATGGGAATGTACAATCAGCGTCGTACGGGAGATATTTGCCTTCTAGCCGGTAATGATGGTGACAAGCACTATAAAAGCACTGTTCAGGAACTTAGTTTCCGGATTCCCTATCGCAATACGGAAGGTAAACGCCAGTATATTCTTTTTCCGGGTCTTGACGATGTGAAGAAAGGCACGGAAACTATCTCTTTACAGGCAACTTCCGATTGCGGGCTACCCGTATATTACTACGTGAAAGAAGGACCGGCAGAAATAGAGGGAAACAAGTTGGTATTTACTCGAATTCCCCCACGCAGTAAGTTCCCGTTGAAAGTGACTGTGGTGGCATGGCAATATGGATTGGCAGGAGAAGTACAGACTGCCGAACCGGTAGAACGGAGTTTTTTCATTTATCCATGAAATATTAAATTCGTATTTTTGCATTGAGTAATAGGCGGAGTCTATTCGTATCCAATAATAAATAAGGATATTAAAAATGATTATGAATAAGAAATCTTTAGTTGCAATCGCATTATTGGCAGTATCGGCTATATCGTCGGCTCAATCTGTGTACCCCGGACAGCACCAGGGGAAAATGAAAAAAGAGACAGTGGCTCCTGTTCGGGTAGAAAGTTTTGATTTGAAAGACGTCCGTTTATTACCGAGTCGCTTTCGTGACAATATGTTGCGGGATTCCGCATGGATGACCTCTATCGACGTAAGTCGCCTGTTGCATAGTTTCCGGACAAATGCCGGAGTCTTTGCCGGTCGTGAAGGCGGTTATATGACAGTGAAAAAACTTGGTGGCTGGGAATCTTTGGACTGTGAGCTTCGCGGCCATACTACCGGACATCTGCTTTCGGCTTACGCTTTGATGTATGCCGCTACCGGAAGTGAGATTTTCAAGTTGAAAGGGGATAGCCTTGTCAACGGGCTGACCGAAGTTCAGAACGCTTTGAAAGGCGGATATTTAAGTGCTTTTCCCGAAGAACTGATAAACCGTAATATCCGGGGAAAGAGTGTTTGGGCACCTTGGTACACCTTGCATAAACTTTATTCCGGTCTGATAGATCAATATCTGTATGCGGATAATCAGCAGGCTTTGAAAACAGTGACCAAAATGGGCGACTGGGCTTATAACAAACTGAAACCACTTAGTGAAGAAACCCGCAAACTCATGATACGCAATGAGTTTGGAGGTGTCAATGAATCATTCTACAATTTGTATGCTATCACAGGAGATGAACGTTACCGTTGGTTGGCTGAATATTTCTACCATAATGATGTAATTGACCCGTTGAAAGAACTTCGGGACGATTTGGGAACCAAACATACAAATACGTTTATCCCGAAAGTCATAGCCGAAGCGCGTAACTATGAACTGACAGAGAATGAGACCAGCAAAAAGCTCTCGGAATTCTTCTGGCATACCATGATTGACCACCATACTTTTGCTCCGGGATGCAGTAGTGATAAGGAGCATTTTTTCGACCCGAAGAAATTCTCTAAACACTTGACCGGCTATACCGGAGAAACCTGCTGTACTTATAATATGTTGAAGCTTAGTCGTCATCTTTTCTGTTGGACGGGCGATTCATCTATTGCCGATTATTATGAAAGGGCACTATATAATCATATCCTGGGACAGCAAGATCCGGAAACAGGAATGGTCACTTATTTCTTACCCTTACTTTCGGGTTCACATAAACTGTATAGTACCAAAGAGAACTCTTTCTGGTGTTGTGTCGGCAGTGGATTTGAAAATCATGCTAAATATGGAGAAGCTATCTACTACCACAACAACCAGGGAATCTACGTAAATCTGTTTATTCCTTCCCAAGTCACCTGGAAAGAAAAAGGGGTAACCCTTCTCCAGGAAACGGAATTTCCGAAAGAGGAAACGACCCTGTTAACTATTCGTGCCGAGAAACCGGTTCGTACTACTGTTTATCTAAGATATCCTTCATGGAGTAAAAAAGCGGAAGTTCTTGTGAACGGTAAAAAAGTAGCAGTAAAACAAAAGCCAGGTTCTTACATCGCTATCACCCGTGACTGGAAAGACAATGACCGTATCTCGGCTACTTACCCGATGCAGATTGAATTGGAAGCCACTCCCGATAATCCGAATAAAGTGGCTTTATTGTATGGCCCGTTAGTGCTTGCCGGAGAACGGGGTACAGAAGGTATGCAGGCTCCCGCACCTTTCTCTAATCCTGCTCTTTATAATGATTATTATACTTATAATTTCCATGTGCCTGCCGATTTGCGTACCTCATTGAAAGTAGATATGAAACATCCGGAACGTACTTTGCAGCGTACAGGAAAAGACCTGAAATTTACAACAGAACAAGGAGATGTGATTCGTCCGCTTTATGATTTGCATCATCAGCGTTATGTGGTATATTGGGATTTGCAGTCGAAATAGAAAATTTTAAGAACGAATTACACGAATTGCGCGGTTTTATAATTATAATTGCATCAAATATAACTGCATCAAACAACAGCGTAGTTCGTGTAATTTGTGTTTAATACGAAGTTAATAGATAACGAAAATGAAGGGAAGATTATTAATCATAATTTTTATAAGTATCTGTTTTATTGCAGGTTCCTGCAATGTATCATCCGTACAAGGGAGTCGTTATAACTTCTCTTCATTAGATTCTGTTATTCAAGGCTGGGTGAGTAAAGAGTACTATCCCGGTGCTTCTATCTGTGTAGTAAAGAATGATTCTGTCATTTTTCAGAAGAACTATGGTAGCTATACTCCTGACACAAAAGTATACGTAGCCTCTGCCGGAAAATGGGTGGCGGCTGCTGTTATCGGAGCGGTAGTGGACAGTACCAGTTTGGACTGGGATGATCCAGTGGAGAAGTGGTTGCCGGAATTTAAAGGAGATGCCAAAGGTAAAATCCTTTTGCGACAATTGTTATCTCATACTTCCGGAGTGTGTCCCTATCTTCCTGAACCGCGCGTAGATAATTACAATCATCTGGATTCCGCCATTATTGAGATATTGCCGTTAGATACGGTTTTTACTCCGGGAAGCCGGTTCCAATATGGAGGACTTGCCATGCAGATTGCTGGAAGAATGGCGGAAGTGGCAATGGGGAAAGAGTTTGAAACTCTTTTTCAGGAATTATTAGCACAGCCATTAGAAATGAAGAATTCTCATTTTACTCCGATAAATACAGATGGCGGGCATGCCCCGATGTTAGGTGGTGGTCTGTGTACTACCTTGAACGATTATATTCATTTCCTATCAATGATTTATCACGATGGAATGTATAACGATAAGCGAATTATATCTGCACAAACTGTAAAAGAAATGCAGGCCGACCAAGTGAAAGATGCAATAATCCCTTCGAATAACTCGGATAATTATGTAGCGAAAGGGCTAGGACAATCCCACAATGGAATCTACGGATTGGGCGAATGGCGTGAATTAATAGATAAGAAGACGGGCGAAGCCTATCAAATCAGTTCTCCGGGTTGGGCTGGCGCTTACCCCTGGATAAATAAACGTGATAGTGTTTACGGCTTCTTTATTGCCCATGTAGCAGGTTCTTCCGCTAAGGAAGACGGCTTTTCCTCTTTCTATGGCAGTCCTGTGATTTCGCGGACCGTTTCAGAAATACTGAAAGGCAATTCATTGGTCATTAAACAAGGACGTGTCAATGTAGGAAATGGCTCTTTATACTATGAAGAAGCCGGTCAAGGTGAACCGATAATCTTTGTTCATGGTCATTCTTTGGATCATCGTATGTGGGATGAACAATTTTCCGTACTGGCAAAAAAATATCGTGTGATCCGCTATGATTTGAGAGGATATGGCATTTCGTCTTCACAAACGGAAGACTATCAATTCACACACGCTGAAGATTTAGTTACTTTGATGGATTCTTTGCACATCAAAAAAGCGCATATCGTCGGACTTTCTTTAGGTGGTTTTATTACTGCCGATATGTTGGCGTACTTCCCGGATCGGATGTTATCTGCTTTTTTAGCCAGTGGGAACATAAGAAAATCGAAAGGTCCCAGTGAACCGATGACTCCGGAAGAAGCAAGAGTACGTGATAAGGAGATTGCTGCTTTGAAAGAGAAAGGGGTAGATGTGATGAAGAAAGAGTGGTTTGAAGGATTGATGAAGTCAGGAGGAAGTCAGCGGGAACGAATGCGTGAGTCTCTTTGGCAAATGATCGATGAGTGGGATGCGTGGCAACCTTTACACAAAGAAGTACGGGTGGTAGCTGGTTTGGATGCCATCGAGGAATTGAAAAAGAATCATCCCGATGTACCTGCTTTAATTGTTGAAGGTCATTCTTCCGGCAACCGATTCTCAAAAGAACCTCCCATTTTACAATATCTTCCCAATGGAAAACTGAAAGTAATTGACGATTGCGGACACATGCTGAATATGGAACGCCCGGAAGAATTTAATGCAGCATTGGAAGAATTTTTGAAAAACGTTCAATAAAGAATAATATTGTAACTGATTATATATAGAATAGACTAAGTACCATGAAACAAACTATTATTGCTGTTATCTGTTTTTTGTGTGTTTCTTCATTATATATACAAGCACAAAAAATAAATCATCCTTCATTACTGTATACTCCACAACGCATACAGCAAGTGAAACAGCGTATGCAGCATGAACCTAAATTGCAGGAAGCATGGGGAGATATTAAGAGAACAGCAGATGAAGCTTTGCAAAAGAAAGATTTTAATCGATTGGACTATTTGTCATTAGCTTATTTGATGACTGATAATAAGGAGTATGCAGACGTAATCAAAGAAATCCTCCTGAAAACTGTGGAAGCCGAATCATGGGGAGATGTGGAAATGATGGCACGTATTCCTGCATGGCGTTCACAACTGGGTATGGCTCATAAGAGTTTTCTTTCCGCGGTGGGGTATGATGCTGCATACAATGTCATGTCTTCTTCAGAAAGAAAAAAGATAGCCGAAGGATTGAAACGGTTAGCCGTAGAACCGGCATTGGGAGACTGGCTGTTGGAACCGACCCGTATTCACTCATTGAATTCGATGGGACATAATTGGTGGACCTCCTGTGTTTGTCAGGGTGGAATATTGGCTTTGAGTCTTCAAAATGAACTTCCCGAAGTAAAAGAATGGGTGGAGCAACTTCACGAATCACTTCCCGAGTGGTTTGATTTTGCCGGTGATGTATTGCAACAGAAAGCAAAGAGTTTTGATGAGGCCGGTGGAATGTATGAAAGTCTGAATTACGCCAACTTTGGTATTCAGGAAGCTTTGTTGTTTAGGATCGCTTGGATAAATACTCATCCCGGACAGAATCCGGGTGATATTCCTCAATTGGCAAAATTGCCGAGTTACTTCTCACAAGTCTGCTATCCGCGTACAGGTATGCTGCATAGTTTGAATTTTGGAGATAGCCATAAAAATGTATCAGCAGAATCCAGCATGATGTTATTGTATGCATTGGGGGTGAAAGATCCAACTATTTTGTGGTATATAGCCCAGGTGGAACAAGGACAACATCGTGATGGCTTTTTCCTGAATCGTCCCATGGGCTTCTTTTACACTCCTGATTTGAGTAAGGCGCCCGCTGTCCCTCAACTGCCGACTTCTCAATTATTTGCCGATTTTGGTTGGGCTACGATGCGTGATTCGTGGGAAAAGGATGCTACGATGCTGGCTGTAAAAAGCGGTCATACATGGAATCATTCTCACGCAGATGCCAATTCATTTATTGTCTTTCATAAAGGGGTGGATATTATTAAAGACGGGGGAAACTGCTGGTATCCTAATCCTGCTTATCGGAATTATTTCTTTCAAAGTCAGGCGCATAATGTAGTATTGTTTAATGGAGAGGGACAACCTCGTGAGCAGCAGTACAGCGGTTCTACTTTGAGAGGATATTTATATCATCTTCTGGATGCGGGAAATGTGAAGTATGTTCTGGCTAATGGAACAGGTCCTGTATCTAATAATTTCAGTCGTAATTTCCGTCATTTCCTTTGGATGGATAATGTTATTTATATGATTGATGATTTGAAAACACATAAAATAGGGCAATTTGAATGGTTATGGCATACGAACGGGACATATAAAAAGTCGGGAGTTGACGTGAATGTGACGAATGGTAACTCATCGGTTGTGATTCGTCCGTTATATCCTCGTTTGCTGGCTAAATCCGATTTTGTGCATGACTACCCGGAAGATTTGTATTGGGAAGAAATAGAAGCTCCCACTGAAGATTTGAAAGGCACTGAAACCTATTATTCATTTCATTTGCCGGCAGAAGTCAATCGTGTAAAAGGGCTGACAGCTATTATATTAAAGGAGACTCCTAATGAGAAAGACTTGCCACAAATGGAACGGCGGGAAGGACAAGATTGGATTGGGCTTCGTATCCGTCATAAAGGGAAAGTGACCGATCTTTATATTAATCAATTAGCGGACGGCAGGCTAATGCACAGCAACTCATGGATTATGCCGGACGGCTGGATGACAGATGCTTATATGTTTGCTGTCTCTTATCCCGAAGGTACTGAAGCTGCTGATGCAAAAGATTTCTTTATCTGTCATGGCAGTGCATTGAGACGTGATAAGGAGACTTATTTTTCTTCTTTGGCCAAGTTGTTTGTCATTCAAAAGGAAGAAGATAAGAAACTCAATCTTTGGATAGACGGGCAACCGAAGATCCATGCTAGTTTCAGGAGTAAGAAGAAGCCAATAAGAGTAGAGGTTAATAATAAGAGAATTCCAGTTGTGTATAAACAATCCCAATTGAGTATAAAGCTGGTAGATTAACACTCATTTTTATTGAGGAGTGTGTTTTGTTTTTGTATAAACCTACATAAAATTCGGGATATTTTATGTAGGTTTGCATTGTTTCATCAAATATGAATCCTATGAATAATCTGATACGACATATAACAAGCCTTATATTTATTTCTCTTTCTCTGTCTGCCTATCCGATTTCTTATTCTTTTCGTGGTCTGTCAGAAACAAATGGATTATCTGATTTAACGGTCAGTGCCTTGTATAAAGACTCCGTAGGTTATCTTTGGATTGGAACAGCTACGTCTGTTGAATGTTTTGATGGTTTTCGTTTCAAGCATTATCCGATATTCGGAGATGATGAAAAACTGAAATGGGTGAATGTGATTGCGGAAACGCAAGGCAATCAGATTTTGGTGGGAAACGATATGGGCCTTTGGCGGATAAATAAAGAATCAGGTAAATTAGAACCGTTTGTTGCTGAAGTGATAAAATTCGGAGTTCGTTCTTTATTGACCGATGCGCAGGGAACCTTATATATTGGCAGCGAAAAAGGATTGTTTGTCTGCAAAAATAATGAATTGGAGCAGATTACTATCAATGCGGATATGTGGTCATCGGATAATTTCATAGTCGATTTGAATATGGGAGAAAAAGATACATTATGGATTCTGACCCGCTCCAAACTATATTCAATGAATCTGTCTACCCGAAAAATAACTTTATGTCCATACGGTGACAATGATAGACAGGATTATACTTATCGGAAAATGGTACGAATTGGTTCCAGGCTCTATTTAGGGACAATGGAACATGGAGTGGTTGTTTTCGATATATCGACAGGGAAGTTCAGGGATAATTGGATTGATTTGGGATGCAATGTAATTTCCTCTTTGTCGGGTGACGGAAAAGATATACTTTATGTTGGAACAGACGGAAATGGAGTACATTTTGTATCTGTCAAGGAAAATAAGGTTATGAAATCTTTCTGCTATGAACCCGGTACTAATGGTGGAATCCGCTCTAACTCTGTCTATTCATTGCTGGTGGACAGGGAAGGATTGATATGGGTTGGATTCTATCAGTTGGGACTTGATTATACACTGTATCAGAGCGGGCTTTTCTCTACCTATTCTTATTCTCCTTATTTTGATTCAAAAGACATACCGGTACGGGCCATAGCTATCAATGAGAATGAAAGATTGATAGGTTCCCGCAATGGCCTCTTCTATGTTGATGAGACGAAACGGCGTTTTAGGAGTTTCAAGTCACCCCAATTACGCTCTAATATGATAATGTGCATTTACCCGTTTCAAGGAAAGTATTATATCGGTACGTATGGTGGTGGCATGTATATACTGGATTCTTCTACATTAACTATCCATGATTTTGAACCTTCGGAGACTCCTTTTGTGAAAGGGCATGTTTTCTGCATCAAGTCGGACAATGACGGTTGTCTGTGGATTGCCACTTCAATGGGCTTGTATCAGTATAAAGATGGCGAACAACTCAATCACTATACCAGTTCGAACTCCAAACTCCCGGAAGGGAATGTGCTTGATATTTGCTTTGATTCTACAGGAAAGGGCTGGATTTGTACGGCTACCGGTTTATGTATCTGGGATCCTTCCACTCATAGTATTAAATCAGATGTATTCCCCGAAGGTTTTATACATAAAGAGAAAATCAGGACAGTATATGAAGATTCTTCCCACGAGCTCTATTTCCTTCCGGATAAAGGCCCTATTTTTATTTCCGATTTGTCAATGACTCATTTCCGAAGATTCCAGCCGGGCACTCTTTTGGAAGGGAAAGATGCCATGTTTATGATCGAAGACCGTGAAGGGTGGCTGTGGATTGGTACGAATCTGGGCCTGTACCGTTATGATAAAAAATGTACAATTGTTCCTTATACTTTTGTAGATGGATTACCGAGTTCTGTTTTTATTACCTGTTGCCCTGTTATAGATGCTTCGGGAACAATCTGGTTTGGCAATTCCAAAGGATTGATTTATTTGACCAGGGATTTACGTGATATAAATGAAGAAAACAGTTATCCCCTGGCTATTACAGATGTATATGTGAATGGTAAAGAACCTTATCATCCTGCTATACAGAGAGAACAGCATCTCTATAAAGTCTCTTTGGAATCGTCGCACAAGAATCTGACTATCTGTTTCTCCGGATTTACCTATTCCGACCCTGCATATATGTCTTATGAATATAAAATGGAAGGGATGGATGATGATTGGCAGTTGTTGGGTGGTAAATCCGAACTGACCTACTATGACTTGTCTTCCGGGAAATATCAATTCAAAATCCGTCGGATTGGTGAGCCCGGTTCGGAAATCTGTTTATCAGTGACTATTGCTTCCTCTTTTAACGCGACCTTATGGGGAACAATTCTATTATTGATTGCAATAATATGCTTAAGCTATGCTTATTACCGGAGAAAAAAGAACTCTCCGGCTCTTGCGGCGGACGCCATAGAAACCGGGAAACCGGTAGTTGAAGAAAAATACAGAAAGAGCAATGTGAGTATGGAAGAATGTCATCGGCTGGCAGACGAACTGGACATGCTGATGTAGGAAAAAAGACTGTATGTTAACCCTGATTTAAAGATTGCGGATTTGGCGTCAGTATTGAACGTCTCTCCATATACATTGTCCTACGTGTTTAATCAGTTCTTGAACAAGAATTATTATGATTATCTGAATGATTACCGCATAGCTGAGTTTAAACGATTGCTTAATGAGGATGAATATTCAAAATATACCTTAAGTGCTTTAGCTGAACTGTGTGGTTTTAGTTCTCGTACTTCCTTTTTCCGTTATTTTAAAAAGACAACTGGAATAACCCCGAACGAATACGTCCAAAGTATAGGACGAACTAATGAAGATTGATTATCGGAGTCTCATATAATAATTTGAGACTCCAGTTTGTGATTGTCTAATTGATTGATTATCAGTGAGTATTACGACTTCTGTTTTCCTTCCAATAGGATGAAATCTATCCGCCCTTTTTTATTGTTTCTTTTCCGTATTTACCATTTATATTTGCCAGCGTAATGATAAACAAAAATCTAAGCAATGGAAAATATAAACATGAAATCCACTCAACTGGTTGCTGACTCTTATAAGAGTTATCATCATTCCGTTTATCTTTATATCTATTATAAAATAGGTAAGGACGAAGAAGCAAAAGATCTGTCACAAGATGTCTTTTTGCGTTTGATGGACTATAAGCAGATATTGCGTCCGGAAACAGTGAAACATTTTATATTCGCGATTTGCCGGAATCTGGTAACGGACTATTTGCGTCGTTTTTACAAAGCTCAAGAAGTAACTTCCTATCTTTTCGACCGGATTCCTACTTGTACCAATGAAGTGGAGAGCCAGATTATTGCCAATAATCTATTGACATGCGAATGGGAGAGAGCCAATCAGCTTCCTGAACAACGTCGGAAGATTTATATCATGAGTCGTTTCGAAAATAAATCCTCGGCTGATATTGCCGCCCAATTGGGAATTTCTTCCCGTACGGTGGAAAACCACTTGTTTATCAGTCGGAAAGAAATCCGTGAGTATATCCAACAGTGTATCTAATATTAGAATAAATAGTATAAATGTTAGTTTTAAATTTTATGTATATGAAAAAAAATCTCTTCAGATTCTCATCGAGAAGATTTCTATTCTCTACGGTGATGGCCTCTGTCCTTGTAACAGGTGCTCCGCAGGCGGTATTTGCCAATGTGGGAGAAGTGCAGGCTGTTTCGCAGACTGGGGCAATCAAAGGTAAAATCGTGGATTCCTATGGCGAACCTGTTATTGGTGCCAATGTCAAAGTGAAAGGCACTACTAATGGTACGATAACGGATATGGATGGAAACTTTACTTTGAATAATGTATCAGGTGGTACGTTGGTGATTTCTTTTATTGGTTATAAGACGTTGGAAGTTTTTGTAAAAGGGACGAATCTGACTAAAATTATCATGCACGAAGATACAGAGGTGCTGGATGAGGTTGTCGTGGTAGGTTATGGTACTCAGAAAAAAGAATCGTTGACAGGCTCGGTAACAGTGGTCGACCAAAAACTTTTTAAGGACAAAGGTACAGTGGCCAATCCGCTCTCAGCTATGCAAGGTCAGGTTCCGGGCTTACGCATCACCCGCTCGTCGGCTGCTCCCGGCGAAGAAGGATGGGGTGTCTCAATCCGTGGCTCTGTCTCAAAGAACAAGGTAGAACCTCTTTTGATTATTGACGGTGTACCAGCCAGTGGTTTGAGTGAGATGGCTCAACTCAATGCGGACGACATCGAAACCATTAACTTCCTGAAAGATGCTTCGGCTGCTATTTATGGCGCAAAAGCAGCGGGTGGTGTGATTTTGGTAACTACCAAACGTCCCGATGCCGGCAAAACCAGAGTGGAATATAGCGGTTCGGTTACACGTAAAATTGTGGGTTTGCAGCCCCGCATGATGAGCATGGACGAATGGACGGACGGTGTGCTTCAAGCACGTTTGAATGACGGCTATGGCGAAGACGACAACTGGGTGCGCTATGCCCGTTTGGCTAAAGCCATGAAGGGGAGTTGGATTAATCTGCATGGTGGAAACAACCCCGATGAAGATCCTATCCCGGGAGGATTCCGCGGTGTGGCCGACTTTGTGTTTCACGATATGAACTGGACTGATGTGCTGTGGGGAAATGCCACTTCTACCCAGCATAACCTCAGCGTAAGCGGAGGTTCGGAAAAATCGACCTACCGACTTTCATTGGGTTATTTGAACGACCAAGGGACGCTGCAATGGGGGAACAACTCGAACGAACGCTATAACGTACGTTTATTCAACAGTTTCAAGATAAACAACCGTATCAGCCTGGAAACCAACATGTCAGCCAGTCGTCAGCATCAGGTGGCTCCTACACAGATTGGTAGTATATTAGGTAGTAGCATACCGCAGCCAGGGCTACCGGTTTCGACCATTGATGGCAAACCGTATGCGTGGGGAGGCATTCATACTCCCAACTGGTCGGCCGAATTGGGTGGTGACAACAAACTTGTGGTGACCACTATGAATGTGAACGAAATTTTGAAAGTGAACATTTTGGATGGTCTTGATTTTCAAGGCACTTTGGGTTACTCAACGAACAATGCGGTCCGTGACGAACAATATCTTTCGGTTGATTGGTATCAATACGACGGCACTCCGATTCTGAATGAGAACTCTCCCTATCCCGCAAAAGAAAAATCATCGTATACTAAAAGTTCTGCGCGTACCGACAATTACACGGCATCAGCTTTCCTCACTTATAAGAAATTATTTGATGAGGTTCACGACATATCGCTTATGGGAGGTGTGCAATACGACTATGCCGCTTACGATTATAGCGGCACCAAAGCAATGGACGTGGAAGCGTCAATCGAATCGCTTAACGGTAAAGGACAAATCTACATAGACAAAGTAGACCGTTGGGAGGAAGCCATTCTCTCTTATTTCGGTCGCTTGAATTATAACTACAAGTCGAGATATATGGTCGAAGTGAATGCTCGCTACGACGGCTCTTCGAAATTCTTGCCCAAGAATCGCTGGAACTTCTTCTGGGGCGCATCAGCCGGATGGCGTATTACTGAAGAAAAATTCATGGAGAACTTGCGTGACTATGTGAATGAACTGAAATTACGTGCCTCATATGGTGAGGTAGGTAACCAAAATGGTATCGGACGCTATGACGGCATCCAACTTTACAACTACAAATCGAACAGCGGCGCTTTGTTGGGCAACTCGAAAGGAACCTATGTGGAATCTGCCGGACTGGTGAGCACCGTGCGTACTTGGGAACGTATCTACAACTATAACTTGGGGATTGACTTTGGATTCCTCAACAATCGCCTTACGGGTACGTTCGAGGTCTTTAAAAAGAAAAACGACAATATGCTGGTTTCGCGTCTGCACCCCGGTGTATTGGGTGGAACTGCTCCCAGCACTAATAGCGGTAAGTTTGAAGCCAATGGTTACGATGCCAGCTTGACTTGGCGTGACAAGATAGGCAGTTTCAACTACCATGTTGGCGGTACGTTAACTTATATGACCAACAAACTCGTTGATGGAGGTAACATCGTGGTGAGCGCAGGTTATAACGAAGCCGTGAATGGTTATCCACTCAACTCGGTATTTGGCTACCGCTACGTGGGCAAAGTACAAAACCAAGACCAACTGGACTATTACGTGGACAAATATGTGGGCAGCAACTCTATTGCCCTACCTGCCAACTTGCGTTTGGGCGACCACATGTATGAAGATGTGAACAAAGATGGTAAACTGACACAAGACGACCTTGTATTTCTTGGTTCCGACGACCCCAAATATTCGTTCTCGTTTAATTTCGGATGCGAGTGGAAAGGATTCGATTTCAATACCGTGTTCCAAGGTGTGGGCAAGCGTACCATCTATCGTGAAATTGACTCTTGGAAAGTGCCTTTCAAAGCTATTTGGCTGAACACTACCAACCAGTCGGTAGGTAATGTATGGAGTCCTGAAACTCCTAACAACCATTTTCCTACTTATTCAAACAGTAATGACATCAATAACTATAACTACATTCCCTCTACCTGGTCGGCCGATAATGGAGCATACCTGCGTCTCAAAGAGATTGTACTAGGTTATACATTGCCAAAGGCATGGATGAATAAGAGCGGTTTCATCAGCAACCTGCGTATTTATGTATCGGGCGCCGACTTGTGGGAAAAATCATATATCACCGATGGTTGGGATCCCGAAGCCACCCGCAAAGTGGAAAACAAGCAACGCTATCCGTTTAACCGCACCGTGACTTTCGGTGTGAATGCCACATTCTAATTTTTATTCTTAATATTGAAGATAACAATGAAAAAAATAGCATATATTTTAGGAATCATTTGCGCCATGACCATGCAGTCGTGTTTAGACCTTGAGCCCAAGACGCAATTGGCGGATACCAACTATTGGAAGTCGCCCGAACACTTCAAACTTTTTGCCACCCAGTTCTACGGCTGGTCGGCCGACTTTCGATGGCTCGACGACAGTCAGCACGCTGATATTCGCTCGGACTTGTTTGCCGGTAGCACGGTGAACATCTATAGCAACGGAACAAACAGTATTCCGTCATCCGACAAACATTATACCGACAATTACAATCGTATTCGTCAAACCAATACTTTATTGCAACAAGCCGATGCGTATGAACAACAAGCCGACATCGCCATTTCGGTGGGGGAAGCCCGTTTCTTCCGTGCTTATTGTTACTTCGAGTTGTTGCAGGCCTACGGTGACCTTATCATTACCCGCACGCCGCTCGACATCAACTCGCCTGAGATGCAGAAGGCCCGCAATCCGCGTACCGAGGTAGCTGACTTCATCATTGACGACTTGAAAGAAGCCGCTAAACTATTACCCGTCGATAAGGCTATCAGCAGCAGCGATGAAGGTCGCCTCTCCAGCGAAGCCGCTTTGGCATTTCTTTCGCGTGTAGCCCTCTATGAAGGTACATGGGAGAAATTCCATAATGGCGGTCAAAATACCGAACGTACAAAAGATTTGCTCAATACCGCAGCACAGGCGGCTCATGATGTAATGGCGGGCGGAGCATTCGAGCTTTTTGCTCCTCAAGAATTGGGTACGGAAGCCTACAAATATCTCTTTATCTTGGAGAATGAAAAGTCGAACCCTGCCAGTATCAATAAAACAGGTAATAAAGAGTATATCTTTACCCGCCGCCACGACCCTGTTATCAATTCTATCGGGTTCAACATCACCCAAGGGCGTTTGGGCAATGCCTTGTACGTTACTCGCAAAATGGCTAATATGTATCTGCAAAGCAATGGGTTGCCCATCAATCCCCAAACGTGGAATTACACGAAAGTGGATGATGAATATAAAAATCGCGACAACCGCATGAACAATCAGCTTATGGTGCCCGGACAAACTTACTGGGGTACAAACGGCGGACGCATCGATTGGAGCGGCAATGCTGCCGAAATAGCCAATGCCTCGCATAGGAACTTCATACCTCAAACGGGTACAGGCTACTTTCCCCACAAGTGGTGTAGCGAACGCGACGGAGTGCCTACCGGTATGGAAGCCTATGACTTCCCCATCATCCGCTATGCTGAGGTATTGCTGAACTATGCCGAAGCCGTGTTTGAACGCGATGGACAAATATCGGATGAAGACTTAGCCATCAGTTTGAACTTGACACGCAAACGCATCAACCCCGAAATGCCTGACTTGACTAACGACTTTGTTACGGCAAATAATTTGGATATGCGCACAGAGATTCGTCGTGAGCGTACCATCGAATTTTTCGATGAGAATTTCCGCATTGATGATCTGAAGCGTTGGAAAACGGCCGAAGACGAAATGCCGATGAATCTCACCGGTGTGAAGTGGAAAGGTACCGATTTTGAAAACAGATGGCCTGATGCTTCCTTTAAGGAGAAAGATGGTGAAGGTTGCATTATCCACGAGAAAGGACGCAACTGGCACGAAAAGCATTACTTATTGCCGCTGCCCACCGACCAGCTCAAACTGAACTCCAACTTGAAACAAAATCCGGGTTGGAACCAATAATCCATTCATTATTCATTTATAAAGTAATCGAATTATGACATACAAAAATATACTTCAAAAGGGTGCGTTTGCAGCACTGATGACGGCTGGCTTAATGATGACCGTTTCGTGCAACGATGACGATGTATCCCCTGTTTTAGAAGAGAGAGTGCTCGTTAAGGAAATCAACCTTGAAGTGACCCCCGAACTGCCTCTGCTGATAGGCACTGACACTTTGATAAAATATACCGTAGGTCCTGATGAGGCTTTCAACAAAGAGGTGGTATGGAAATCGACTGTGCCCGATGTGGCTACCGTAGATGCCGAAGGACGCATCACGGCAGTGAAGGCCGGTAGTACAGTAATTTCGGCCAAGCCGGCTGTGGGCTATTCTGCCACTTCGACTATCAATGTGAAGGTGGTAAACGAAATTATTCACATCACTGATATCAATCTCACTAACGAAGATCTCGAAGTGTTTGTAACCTCAACTTTGCCCCTTACTTGGCAGACTACTCCGGCCGACCCCACTTACCCCGGGTTGATTTGGAAAAGCCTTACTCCCGATAAAGCCACTGTCAATGAAAAAGGCGAGGTGAAGGGCATAGCCGAAGGAAAGGCACGCATCCAAGTTACCGCTACCGACGACAAACATTTCACGAAAGAGTTTGAAATTAAGGTGAAGCCCATTATCTATATCGAAAGTATGGAATTTGTGAAAGAAACAGACAAACTGGCTTTGGGCGAAACCTACACTCCGCAGATGAATGTAACGCCGATAGATGCTACGCTTTCGTACATCGTATGGGAAAGCAGTAAGCCGGATGTTGTAGAGATTGATGAAAAAGGCCGGTTCGTGGCGAAGGCTTATGGCAATGCAGTAATTACCGCTTTGGCCGACTATGGTGACGGTAAACCTGTCAAAGCTACGATGAGTGTCAACGTGAGCGAAGGTTTAATGAACGACCAGTTTACTGTCGAGAACATCTGGCAGCCATTCGGAAACTTTACTCACCGGGAATTTGAATGGATGGAGAATGACGGAGTACTTCGTATTTTCCCCGGTGAAGATAAGACTTACAAAGCTGTCCGCATTTGTCGCAACGGCGGTTTTGGGTTCAACGTAACCAACTATCCCATCTTGGCCTTTAAAATGAAATTCCCCGAAAATGTGTTCGAAGCATCGACAAGTATAGAGTGGTATCTAGACATTTGGGGCGGAAGCGGCATTACCGTAGCCGGTAAATATGGCGAAGATACCGATAAAGGAAAAAATGCCATGACTGTGGTAGATTGCGGTGAATACAAAGTATTCTACGCCGACTTCACGAAGAAATTCCTTGGCAAAAATCAACAGTATATGCCTACCTCATTGACGAAGTACGACACGGTGGAACTTCAATTTTGGAAAATCTGGTATGAAGCCAATGAAACAGGCAGCATCTATGTGGATTGGATAAAGACTTTCGAATCGGAACAAGAACTGAAAGATTTGATAAAGAACGAAAGTGGTAAACAATAGCATCTACTTTCTCTGGAAACTGATTGAATAACAAAATGAAAATTGAATGTATGAAAAATCTTATTTATACCTTCGTGGGCAGCGTAACGCTTGTGTTGCTGACCAGCTGTAGTGCTGAGTTCGAGAACGGAACTCCCGAACCATGGCAACGCGAAATCAACCCCAATGAAAATTATGAGTACACCATCAAGCATCCTTGTCTGGTGAACACCGAAGCCGACTTTGAACGCGCACGCCGCAAAGTGAACGAACGTGCCGAACCTTGGATTAGCGGTTGGGAAAAATTGTGCGAAAGCCGATTTGCCCAACTGAGCTACAACGCAAACCCGCAAGAAGAAATTGTACGTCACTCGCAAGGCGGCAACTTCAATACGGCCGCTTTCGATGCCGGTGCCGCTTATCAGTTGGCTGTACGCTGGAAAATTTCGGGAGATGAAGATTATGCCAAGGCAGCTGTTAAAATTCTGAACGGATGGGCTAAGACTTGTAAGGGGGTGAATTATAAAACATGGCCCGACGACAGCCATCGCCTGCTTGCCGCCGGATTTATCGGATACCAGTTTGCTGCTCCCGCTGAATTGATGCGGGATTACGAAGGTTGGAAAACCGAAGATTTTGAAGTCTTCAAGAAATGGATAGATAAAACTTTCTATCCCATCTGTGATGATTTCTTGGATAACCACTTTAATTCTTCAGCCATTTCGGGCTGGATGAGTTGGGATTTGCCCGCCATGCTCACTATTCTTTCTATCGGCGTGCTGAACGATGACGATGCCAAGATTAAACAAGCCTTGGAATTTTTCTATCACGGAAAAGGTATGGGCTGTATCGAATGGTCGGTGAAAGGTATGCACGAGGATCCTGCGGGAAAAGTGAAAGGCAGACATTTGGCACAGAGCCAAGAGATGGGACGCGACCAGGGGCACGCTACTCTCAACGTAGGCTTACATGCTTACTTCTGCCGTACAGCCTATAACATGGGCATCGACCTTTTTGCCTACAACGACAACATCATTCTCGACCTCTGCGAATATACGGCTAAGTATAACTTAACTTCGACCGAAGATGTGGAAATGCCTTTCGAACCTTACTATCACCCTAAATACGGTTGGCATGAGAAGGTGTCGGCCGACGGTAAGGGGCGTGCCCGTCCGGGATGGGAACTCCTTTACAACCATTATGCCAAGGTGAAAGGTATGAATGCTCCATATTCGCAAGCTTTTGCCGAAAAAGAACGCCCCGAAGGATATGGCGAGCGTGGTACTGCCGAAGCCGGTGATTTGGGGTTTGGAACATTATTGTATACTGAAGAATAACTTTTTGAGATTTTCCTACTGATTTCAAGGAGTTAAGAGGTTAGGCTTCTTAACTCCTTGACGTTACTCAATGGAAACCCTTACAACCCTTTATCTTATGATAAATAGATTATTTTCTACCTTATTATTCCTTTCCTGTCTTTTTTGTGGTTTGTCCCCAACGGCAAAGGCGCAAAACAACGAGTGGGAAAATCCCACCCAATATGAGTGGAACAAAGAGAAACCACACGCTGACTTTCGCCTCTACGAGCGCGCAGATGATGCAGTGAACGATAATCCCCAAAAATCGCCTTGGCAATACTCGTTGAATGGTACGTGGAAATTTGTTTATGCTCCCTCTATCGCAGAAAGCATAAAAGATTTTTATCGTACAGATTTATCCGACAATGATTGGGATACAATTATTGTCCCTTCCAACTGGGAAATCCAAGGATTCGGTGAGCCGATAATCCGCAACATTCAGTATGTGTTTTCACCCAATCCACCTTATATCGACGTTGATAATCCTGTGGGGACTTACCGGCGCACATTTACGGTTCCTCAAAACTGGCAGGGGCGTGAAGTGTTGTTGCACTTCGGTTCCATCAGCGGCTACGCCCGTATCTATGTGAACGGGCAGCAGGTGGGGATGACTAAAGCATCCAAGACTCCGGCAGAATTTAATGTGACAAACTATTTGAAAAAAGGAGAGAACTTGCTTGCTGTACAGGTGTATCGCTGGCACGATGGCAGCTATATGGAAGACCAGGATTTTTGGCGTCTAAGCGGTATCGAACGCGATGTTTTTCTGACCGCTTATCCCCAAACGACCATTTGGGATTTCTTTCTGCATGCAGGACTGGACGATACCTACCGACACGGGCAATTCCGGGCTACTGTAGACTTGCGTTCTTTCAATACCAATGCAACCCTGCAAAAGGGGACACTTACACTTGATTTGAAGGACGCAGGGGGGAAGACTGTCCTATCTGCGCAGAAAGTATATTGTATCTCAGACATAAGTACTACACTTACTTTCGAAGGCACTGTGCGCAATGTGCGGAAATGGAGCGCCGAACACCCTTCGCTCTACGACTGTATCCTGACACTTCGATCCGATGGCGACAAGCAACAGACGGTAGTGGCTCATAAAGTCGGATTCCGCCGCATTGAGATTAAGAATGCGCGGCTACTGGTAAATGGTGTACCCACCTATATAAAAGGTGTCAACCGTCACGAACACAATGATACGTTGGGACATGTGCAGACCCGCGAAATCTTAATGAATGATTTGCGACTGATTAAACAACTGAACATGAATGCCATTCGTACCAGCCATTATCCAAATCATCCGTTATTCTATCAATTGTGTGACCAATATGGTATCTATGTAGTGGATGAAGCCAATATTGAAACTCATGGAATGGGTTCGGTTCCTTATTTCAAAGATACCATCCCACATCCTGCTTATCGTCCCGAATGGGTTGCAGCCCACGTCGACCGTATCACCCGAATGGTGGAAAGGGATAAAAATCATTCATGTGTTATCGGATGGTCATTAGGAAACGAATGTGGTAATGGAATTGTGTTCCACGATGAGTATAAGCGTTTGAAGAAATATGACCCCGGTCGTTTTGTACAGTTCGAGCAGGCTTGGGAAGATTGGAATACAGATATTGTCTGTCCGATGTACCCTAATATGTGGAAAATAACAGAATATGGGAAGTCCGGCAAACAGCGACCGTTTATCATGTGTGAGTATGCTCACGCCCAAGGAAACAGCAATGGCAATTTTAAAGACCTTTGGGATATTATTTATGACAGCCCTAACTTGCAAGGCGGTTTTATCTGGGATTTTATGGATCAGGGATTTAAGGTAAAGACCGAACCAAGAGACGGACGTACTTATTGGACGTATAATGGTAAGATGGGGAGCTATAAATGGCTGGAAGATAAGAAAGGGGAACTAAACACGGGAACTGACGGTTTGATTTCTGCCAATGGTATTCCCAAACCACAAGCGTATGAAGTGAAGAAAGTGTATCAGTACATTCAGTTTAGCGCAAAAGACTTGGGGAAAGGAATTATTTCCATTAAAAACCGTTATGACTTTACCAATCTGGATGAGTATGCTTTCATGTGGGAAATATACAAAAACGGAGAAAAAATATCTACAGGGGATTTCAACGTTGATTTAATACCTCACGAAGAGAAAGAGATACGTTTATCTCTTCCTGTTATTCCGGAAGACGGGAATGAGTATTTCCTTAATCTCTATGCGCACACCCGGGTTGCTACCGATTTAGTACCTGCCGGTTATGAAGTAGCTAGAGAGCAGATGCAATTAAATAAAAGTAGTTTCTTCACATCGCTTCCGCCTTGTTCGGGAAAACTATCTTATGAAACAAAAGATAATATTTTGTCTTTTCAATCGGGGGGCGTTTCTGGTAAGATTGATTTGAAAAAGGGAATCTTATTTGATTATATGATAAATGGCGAGCAACCTATCAAGCAATATCCCGAACCAGCCTTTTGGCGTGCTCCGATTGATAATGATTTTGGAAATAAAATGCCCACTTTGGCAGGTGTTTGGCGGACAGCTCATGTCAACCGTTATGTGAAGAAAGTGACAATAGACGAACAGAATGAAAAAGGATTATCCATCAGGATTGATTGGATATTAAATGATATTCAGGTTCCTTATATGATGGAATATTTGATCTGTAATAATGGTGCTATTGTTGTGACAGGCAGTATCGACCTGACAGGAACGAAACTTCCCGAACTTCCCCGTTTTGGTATGCGTATGGAATTGCATCAACCTTATGAAAACTTGGTCTATTACGGTAGAGGGCCTTTTGAGAACTATATCGACCGTTATTCGAGTTCCTTCATCGGACGATATGAGGATAAGGTTGAAAATCAGTTCTATTGGTATACACGTCCGCAGGAAACAGGAAATAAAACAGATGTTCGTTGGCTGTCCTTATTGGATAGCGAAGGGCAAGGAGTGAGAATTACAGGCTTGCAACCTATCGCATTTTCCGCTTTGCATTTCTCACCGGAAGACCTTGATCCCGGCCTGACCCGTAAATTGCAGCATACTATCGACATTGTTCCGCAAAAGAATATCTTTCTGCACGTTGACTTGAAGCAACGTGGATTAGGCGGCGATAATAGTTGGGGAATGTATCCGCACAATGAATATCGCTTGCTTGACAAGAAATATACTTATAGCTATATGATTGAATTGGTAAAAAAGAATTCAGATTAAGGCTATTATTTGAATCAGTGGCAGATAAAATCTTCAATAGCATTGAGTAAATAAATTCTCCCCTTCGTATTTGTTTTCCATATATAACAAATACGAAGGGACTATTTTTTTGTATAAAGGAATGTGCTCTTTTGGAGATTTTTATGTATGTTTGTCACATGTTTAATATGAAAGGAAGCGGTTGTAAGTGAAGAACACGATTAAATATCTGATTCTTTTAATCATATACTTGGTTTGTGGTGTAAATCTGCAAGCCCAGAATTATACATTTCGTAATGTAGTCATGTCCGATGGACTGTCCGGGCTATTGGTGAACGCCATTTATAAAGACTCGGAAGGTTTTGTCTGGCTAGGAACAGATAATTGTCTCGATCGTTTTGATGGTGTGAAAGTTCGCCATTATGAATTTCGAGGCGTGGATTCCGGAAGGAAGAAACGGGTGAACTGCATCACGGAAACAGCCGACAATCAGCTTTGGGTGGGAAACGGTATCGGACTTTGGCGTCTGAATCGTGCAAACGGCCAGCTGGAGAGAATTGTTCCCGAAAAGATAGATTTTGCTGTAAATACCTTACTTCCGGATGGAGATATTCTCTATATCGGTACGGAGAAAGGATTGTTCATCCAAAAGGACGGGCAATTGCTCCAAGTATTGACCGACCGGAATATGCTGGCTGCTTGTAATCGAATTATGGATCTCTGTCTGAATGAAGATAAAAGTGCGTTATGGCTGGCTACAGTGCAAGGTTTATTCTCTTATTCATTGAAAGATGGTAAGATTGATTCCTGGCATTTCCAGGAGAATGTTCCCGAGGCCGATTATTTCCGCTGCCTGACTCGTATTGGAGAAACCCTTTATCTAGGTACAATGAGCCAGGGAGTAGTTCGTTTCGATATAAACAAAAAGAGCTTTTCGCATACGGTGTCTTTAGGCTGTGATGTCATTTCCGACATATCCAGTGATGGAAAGGAGACAGTATACATTGCAACAGATGGTAATGGCGTTCATTTCCTTTCACATAAAGCCCAACAAGTGGCACGTCGTTTTTGTCACGATGTAAGTGATAAAGAAGGTATTCGCAGTAATTCCATTTATTCACTATTGGTGGATGACAGAGGTGCTGTTTGGGTGGGGCACTTTCAGGCAGGTTTGGATTACTCACTTTATCAGAATGGTCTTTTCCAAACTTATGCTTATCCTCCTCTGTTTAACTCTGCCAATCTTTCTATTCGTTCTTTTGTCAACAGAGGACACGAAAAAGTCATCGGTTCACGTGACGGCTTGTATTATATAAATGAAGCTACCGGAGTCGTAAAGAGTTTTGTGAAACCTGTTTTGACTTCGGATTTGATATTGACAATCTGTTTTTATGAAGGCGAATATTATATCGGTACGTATGGCGGAGGTATGATGGTGTTGAATCCGGAGACGTTATCTCTTGAATATTTTGCCCGGGGAGGAGATACAGAGCTGTTTCAGAAAGGACATATCTTTTGTGTGCGACCGGATGAGAAAGGAAATCTCTGGATAGGCACTTCACAGGGATTGTTCTGTTATAATAAACAGGCAAAACAGATCAAACACTTTACCAGCGCCAATTCCCAATTGCCGGAAGGTAACGTTTATGAAGTTAGTTTTGACTCTACCGGCAAAGGATGGATTGCCACGGAAACCGGTATGTGTATATATGATCCTGCTTCTCAAAGTTTACGATCTAATGTGTTCCCTGAAGGATTTGTGCATAGGGATAAGGTGCGCACCATTTACGAAGATACCGGACACGACCTTTATTTTATTCGTGAAAAGGGGAGTCTGTTTACCTCTACTTTAACGATGGATCGTTTTCGGAACCGTTCCGTCTTTTCCACGCTTCCTGACAATTCGCTGATGTCGATCGTGGAAGATAACCAGGGTTGGTTGTGGGTGGCTTGCAATGATGGATTGTTACGCATAAAGGAAGAAGGAGAAGAGTACGATGCCTTCACTTTCAATGATGGAGTACCAGGACCTACTTTTACGAATGGGGCTGCTTATAAAGATGAAAAAGGAATATTATGGTTCGGCAACACCAAAGGTTTGATTTATGTCGATCCGAAGCGGGTGGATGAAGTGCGTGGTAAAGTCCGTCCGATTGTGTTTACGGATATATTAGCTAATGGTATTTCTTTTACCAACCCGTCTTTAAAATATAATCAGAATAATCTGACTTTCTGCTTTACGGATTTTGCTTATGGTCTGCCTTCTGCTCTATTGTACGAATATCAGTTGGAAGGAGTGGATAAAGACTGGAAACTATTGGCTGCGCAGAATGAGGTTTCCTATTATGGATTATCTTCCGGAACTTATACGTTCCGTGTGCGCCTTCCGGGAAATGAACAGTCGGAAGCTGTTTATCAAGTGACGGTGCGTCCTATGATACCTTGGTGGGGATGGGCACTTTCTGTTTTATTAATTGTAGGCATTATTGCTTTTATACGATATTATGTGTGGAATCGTATGCGCCGCCTGCTTACTTCTCCTGCATCGGCAATCTCCGTATCCGTAGAGAAGACACAGCAGAAAGACCAAACGATAGAACAAGCGGAAGTGATTTCTGAAGAGTCTTCTATCGCTACAACCGAAGAAAAGTATAAAACCAACAGGCTGACTGAAGAAGAATGTAAAGAGCTCCATAAGAAACTGGTTGCTTATGTGGAGAAAGAAAAGCCATATATTAATCCTGATTTGAAAATGGGCGACCTGGCTTCTGCTCTGGATACTTCTTCGCATTCATTATCGTATCTTTTGAATCAATATCTCAATCAGTCTTATTATGATTTTATAAACGAATACCGCGTCACTCAATTCAAGAAAATGGTGGTGGATAGTCAATATTCCCGCTATACATTAACTGCACTGGCAGAACTTTGCGGCTTCAGTTCTCGTGCTTCTTTCTTCCGCTCATTCAAAAAGAGTACGGGAGTCACTCCGAATGAATATATTCGTAGTATAGGTGGAACAGCCAAAGAAGAGTAACTTTTCGACTTATTATCACTGAAATCTATTTTATACTCATATCCCTTTCACCCTTCACACCGCCCTATTCATCGGGGTTAGAGGGTGAAGGACCTCCCTTCACCAAGTGGATTTTCCTTTTACTAGTCTTTTTCTCGTAATCTATTAATAGATAAGTTCTTCTTCTCCCTATATAAACTTCTTTTGGTCCTATTGCAAAGTTGTTTTTTATAGGGAGTAATCTATAAACGCAAGCTTTGTTTTTATAAATGAAACTTTCGTTTATAAAAACAAAGCTTGCAATTATATAATTGAAGCTTTCATTTATAGTTTGCCCTTAATCAAACATAACTTTGCAATAAGTGCAAAGCAAGTTTATCTTTAATGAAACGGAACTTATCTATTAATGTTCGTACTTCATTAATAGCTTTGATGTGACAATGAAACGATCAAATAATAAAATTGAAGAGGGGAAGAGGATGGGAGCAAACGAGCGTAAGTGGAGCAAAGATATGTTGATTTGAGTGATTTGAGTCTCATTTTATAAAGTGATACTCTCTTTTTTGTAAACGTAATATATTGATAATTAGAGTTGTATATTTAAATAAGTCTACCTAGATTCATTGAGATTGATCTGCTTTATTTTCTGGCTGTTATATCCAAAATCACCTCTATATTTGCATCGTGATCAAAACCGAAAAAGATAGTATTATGGAGACAACAGCTAACACTTCCGACAACATTATCACCCGTTCTTATGAAGAATATTATCAGGTGATTCTTACCTATATTACTTATCGTATCACTCATCGCTACGAAGCGGAGGATCTAACCCAGGATGTATTTGTACGTCTGCTGGACTACAAGCAAATGCTCCGTCCGGACACAGTGAAATATTTCTTGTTCACCATTGCCCGCAATATTGTGATCGACTATATCCGTCGTTATTATAAGAAACAGGAGATAGATAGTTACATCTATGATACTATGTCCACTTCTACCAATGAAACCGAAGAAAAAATTATCGGTGATGATTTAATGACAATGGAACGGACCCGCTTGGCTGCTATGCCCGAACAACGTCGGTTAATTTATACATTGAACCGCTTCGAAAATAAAACGTCTCCGGAAATCGCAAATGAACTGAATTTAAGTTGCAGGACGGTGGAAAACCATCTGTTTCTGGGACGTCGTGAAATGCGCGAGTTTTTCCGGAATTGTATATAATCTTATTCATTAATAAATAACCCTTTGTGCTTATGGAAAAGGAGTCAGAATTTACAAAGAGGTACTTGTATGCCTCACCTTATTTTAGAGAACAAAAATTTAATACTATTTTTAAACCTCAAATTTAATTTTATGAAACGAAGAGGATTAATATTTAATTCGCGACCTAACAAAACAGCGGTGTTTGCGTTAGGATTAATGCTGGGACTTTGTCCTGTTTCAAAGGCGTGGGCCGATACAAACATGAAAGATAGTCAAGTAGTGGCACAGGCTCAAAAGAAAGTGAAAGGTCAAGTCGTTGATGCAACAGGCGAACCATTGATTGGTGTGAATATTACTGTAATAGGAGGAACAGAAGGAACTATTACGGATATCGACGGAAATTATACGATTGGTGTACCTGCTGGAGCTAAGTTGAAATTCAGCTATATTGGTTATAAGGATCAAATTATAGATGTGGCTGCACAAACTGTGATAAATGTAAAATTGCAGGAAGATAGCGAAGTATTGGACGAAGTTGTGGTAGTGGGATACGGTTCACAAAAGAAGGAGACATTGACTGGTGCTGTAACAGTGGTATCTGATAAAATGTTGAAGAATAAAGGAACGATGTCAAGTCCGTTACAGGCAATGCAAGGTCAGGTTCCGGGTGTTACGATCACTCGCAATTCGGCAGCTCCGGGAGATGAGAGCTGGGGCTTGAAATTGCGTGGTTCTGTTTCTGCAAATAATGCGGAGCCATTGATCGTTATTGACGGAGTTGCTTATGATGGTGTAAATGCACTGCGTAATATCAACCCTTCTGATATTCAGTCTATCAATTTTCTGAAAGATGCATCGGCTGCTATTTATGGTTCCCGGGCTGCAGGTGGTGTGGTATTGGTAACCACTAAGCAGGCAAAGGAAGGAAAAGCGAGAATAGAATATAGCGGTTCATACACTTACAAGATGGTGGGATTGCAGCCGAAGCTGATGACTATGAACGAGTGGGCAAATGCAGTGTTACAGACTTGTCAGAACGATGGTCAGCCGGATTCTTACTCATGGGTGAAATATGCGAAAATGGCATTGGCTAATGAAGGTAAATACATTGATTTGGATCACAGTGCAAATCCTTTTGCTCCCAGCTATTCAGATGTAATGGATTTCGTGTTCATGGATACCAACTGGCAAGACGTGTTGTTCGGCAATTCTTATTCTACGCAACATGACTTAGCTGTTTCCGGAGGTACAGAAAAGAATTTATATCGCTTGTCCGTAGGGTATATGTATGATGACAGTAACTTGAAGTGGGGAAATAATAACAATCAGCGTTTCAATCTTCGTTTGACTAATAAACTGAAAGTCTTTGATAACTTTTCTATTGAATCTGTGATAGCCTATAACCGTCAGGATCAGGTGGCTCCTTCACAACTGAATAGAACATTGACTTCCAGTTATCCGCAACCGGGACTTCCGGCTTCTACGATTGATGGAAAACCTTATTCGTGGGGAACTTGGTTGTCACCGATTTGGTTTGCCGAACTGGGTGGAGATAATAAACTGAAAGTATCTGAAATTAATATCAGTGAGAAATTCACTTACAATATTAATAAACATCTGGATGTAGTAGCAAATCTCGGTTATAACTCCGGAGTAGCTTCACGTGATATAAAGAAGATGGCTATTACTTCTTATAATTATGCGGGAACCAAGATAAACACTAAGGCTGACGGTTACAAACAGGAAGAGTCGTCTTACGAGAAAACAAGTTCGCGTACAGACTTCTATTCTATGGCAGGTTATGTTGATTATCATAATACATTTGCGCAGCATCATAATGTAAGTGCAATGGTTGGTGCTCAATATGAATTGAAAGAATACGATTATTTTGGTGTATCGGTGAAAGATATACAGAACTCGTTGGAAACTGTAAATGGGGCAGGTTTGGTAAATCTGACAGATAAACATGGTACAAAGTGGCATGAGGCTGTGATGTCCTACTATTCTCGTTTAAACTATAATTATAAGTCAAAATACTTATTGGAAGTAAATATGCGTTATGATGGTTCTTCCAAGTTTAAACCGGAAAATCGCTGGGACTTCTTTTATGGAATATCCGGTGGATGGCGTATTACGGAAGAGGCGTTTATGAAGAACATCAAATGGTTGAACGATTTGAAAATCCGTCTTTCTTATGGTGAAGTTGGTAACCAGAGTGGTATTGATCGATATGATGGTACACAATTCTATAAATTTGAATCTCAAAGCGGAGCTTATATCGGTCCTAACAAAGGCACTATCATAGATACGAATGGTAAAATCGCTTCTCTGGGACGTGAATGGGAACGCATTAAGAACTATAATTTAGGATTGGATTTTTCCTTGTTCAATTCCCGTCTGACAGGTACTGCCGAAGTATACATGAAACGTAATGATAATATGTTGATTAATGTTTCTTATCCGGGAGTTCTGGGTGATAACGCAGGTATGTCAAACAATGGAAAATTCAGATCACATGGATGGGAAGTCATGGTAAACTGGTCTGATAAGATTGGAAAAGACTTCACTTATCATGTAGGAGGTACTTATTCTTTTAATACGAATAAACTGACGGATATTGGTGCAGTTTCAGTTCTGAAATCCGGTTTTGTTGATAAACAGCAAGGTTATCCGTTGAATAGTATTTTTGGTTTGCGTTATGCCGGCAAAGCACAGACAGAAGAAGAACGTCAAAAATATCTATATCGCTTCCTGACTGGTAATACTATCGGATTGACAGAACAAAACTTCCGTTTGGGAGATAATATGTATGCTGACGTAAATAATGACGGCAAACTGGATCAGAATGATATTGTTTATTTAGGTACAGATGATCCGAAAATCTCTTTCTCTTTTAATGTAGGAGCAGAATGGAAGGGATTTGATTTATCATTGGTTTTCCAGGGTGCTGCTCAACGTACAATCTTCCGTACGGGAGATAATAACGGTAATGAGATTTGGCGTATACCGATGAAAGCATTATATCTGAACACTTCGAATCAATCGGTAGGTAACACGTGGAGTCCGGAGAACCGGGGTGCTTATTATCCGACATATAGTAATAAGAATGAAATCAATGACTACAACTATCAGGCTTCTTCCTGGTCAGTGGAAGATGGTTCTTACATTCGTCTGAAAAATGTGACATTGGGATACAATGTACCTTCTGCCTTTTTAGCTAAAACGAAAGCAATTAGTTCTTGTCGTGTATATGTAGCAGGTGCTGATCTTTGGGAATATTCTAAAATTAACGACGGATGGGATCCGGAGGCTAGCCGTAAGGTATCAGCAGCAGGACGTTTCCCCTTTGTCCGTACAGTGACTTTCGGATTAAATCTAACTTTTTAATGTATGAAGAATATGAAACTATATAAGAAAGCTTTTTTAATTTTATCGCTTGGTCTGACACTGAATTCGTGTCTGGATCTTGATCCGCAGGACCAACTGGCAGATGGCAACTTATGGGGGGCAGCAGATGATTTTAAATATTTTGCAACTAATTTCTATGGTTGGACCCGTGATTTCAAGTCTGTTATTTCTGATGGTGCACATTCTGACTGGCGTTCGGACTTGATGACTTCCAGTTCTGTAAATATGTACAGCAATGGTAGTAATCCGATTCCTACTTCAGACGGTAACTATACCAGCAATTATGCCCATATCCGCCGTTGCAATTTGTTGCTGCAAAAAGCGGCGTCTTTTTCCGGTAACGGTGATATTAGTCGCTATGTAGCAGAAGCGAAGTTCTTCCGTGCTTATTCTTATTTTGATTTGGTGCAATTGTTTGGCAATGTGATTATCACTAAAGAACCGTTGGATATTACTTCACCCGAGTTACGCATGAGCCGCAATGACCGTAGCGAAGTGATTGACTTCGTGATTCAGGATTTGAAGGATGCGGCTGAAGTATTGCCGGAAACAATTACGACAGACGATGAAGGGCGTATTTCAAAATGGGGAGCTTATGCATTCCTTTCACGTGTCGCTTTATATGAAGGCACATGGCAACAAAACCGCAATAATGAAGAACGTGGCAAAGCATTGTTGAGTATTGCAGCGGATGCGGCGAAAAAAGTTATCGACAGTAAGCAATTCGAGCTATTCAAACCAGCAGCATTGGGAGAGATGGCTTATAAATACCTGTTCATTTTAGAGAATGTACAGTCTAATCCTGCGAATCTGACTAAGAGTGCCAATAAAGAATATATATTCTATCGTCGTCATGATGAAACGATTGCTCCGATCGGGACTAATATCACACATGGTTGTGTAGCGAACGTGCAATATATTAATCGTAAATTTGTGAATATGTATCTTTGTAGCAATGGGCTACCTATTGACCATGCCAAGAGTGCTGATGTCTTTAAAGGTTATGGAGGTCTGACTACGGAATTTGAAAATCGTGATAATCGCATGAAGAACTGTCTTCTGGCTCATGGCACTAAATATTGGGATAACGACAAACCGCGTATTGACTGGAAAGGTATGGATGGGGAAGATGCGACCAATGCCATTACATGTAATGTATTCCAAGGTTCCGGTTATCAAAACCAAAAATGGGGTACGGAACGTAAGGTGGCTGATACATTTGAAGGTTACGACTTTCCGATTATTCGTTATGCAGAAGTTTTATTGAATTATGCCGAAGCTATGTATGAGTTGGGAACCACCGGCAAAGCTTTGGATGATGCTTTGAATATCTCGTTGAATTTGGTTCGTCTCCGTGTAAACCCGGATATGCCTAAACTGACTACGTCTTTTGCTTCAGAAAACAGTTTGAATATGCGAGAGGAAATCCGTCGTGAACGTACCATCGAATTGTACAATGAAGGTTTCCGAGTTGATGATTTGAAGCGTTGGAATACTGCTATTGTAGAGATGCCTAAACCTATTCTAGGAGTGAAATGGACAGGAACTGATTTTGCGACTTCATGGGCTGGCGCTTCTAATATGGCAAAAGACTCCGATGGCTGTTTGATCTTGGAAAATAGTCGGCGCTGGGGTGGTAAAAATGACCTGTATCCGCTTCCGGTAGATCAGTGTCAGTTGAATCCGAACTTAGGACAGAATCCGGGATGGCAATAATCAAGTCTGAATAACTTAAAGAATAAGAATCATGAAAAGAGATTATATAAAATATTTTGTTGGACTGGCGGCTTGTTCGTTTTTAGGTCTGACTTCATGTGATGATGATAAGGATTTAGGAGGAAAGATGGACGAAATGATTACAGTATCCACCATTACTCTTAACGAAACTCAATATGATGCAGGGAATAAAACAATTTGTCTGCTGAAGAACAAAGAACTGCAACTCTCTTGGAGTATTGCACCTGAAAATGCAACCAATGCTAATGTGCAATGGACTTCGTCGGATGAATCTATTGTTGCTGTTACACGGGAAGGTAAGGTCGTGACTAAGGATAAAGCAGGAAAAGCTATTATTACATTAACGCCGGAAATCGGTTTCGGTCCGGAGGCTACGATCGTCACTAGAACAGTTGAAGTTATGGACGAATATACCTATATGTCAGCCATCAATATAACTAATGTTCCGGCAGAAGAGATTGCGGCAGGCGATGAATATCAATTAACTGTTTCTTCAGAACCGGCAACTACTACGTTCAAGCGTTATAAATGGACAAGTAGTAACCCGGAAGTAGCTACGGTGGATGAAAAGACAGGTTTGGTGACCGGAATCAGCAAAGGGGATGCGATTATTATAGTGACGGCTGATGATTTCAGTTCGAATCCGGTGTCTGCAAGTTGCGAGATAGGGGTTAAGATAGTAACTCCAATTACCGGAATGACGTTTACTGAAGATGCGGAACTTAATCAATTGGGATATGGACAGGAATATCAGGTTAAGTACACATTGGAACCGGTAGATGCTACTGCTTCGCTGCTGACTTGGACGAGTGATAATCCGGAGGTGATTAGTGTGGATAAGACTGGTAAATTGAAAGTACATACTACTAAGGCCGCTTCTGCTGTGATAACAGCTTCTTATGGCCCTGTTGTACAAAATGTAACTGTCACAGTTGCCGATGGACGTTTCTGGTATTCATTAGGTAATGGTTTGGGTAACGGACTGGATAATAATTGGTATTTGGATGGCAACAATGCGTCTGTCGTTTCATCTGACGGAAATAAGACCACTGTTCAGATGGGTGGACCTGATAGTAAGGTTAAGTATCGTGGTGATTTATGGCTTGCGAGAAGCGGTAAGGGAAAAGTTGTTAATATAACTCCTGCTGAATATAGATATCTTGCTGTTAAAATTGGATTTAAGTCTCAATTACATGTTGGAAATAATAGTCAGGGCTGTATCAAACTTGAAGTTTTTGATGATGGCATTAAGAAAATTGGTCCTGAATATTGGGGTACGGCTGGAGATGCAAATAACAGGTATGCCATTTTGGGTACAAGTGAAATATCAATTACAAAACCTAATGTGTTGTATTATGATTTGCAGGCAAGATATAAAACAGTGACTCCTACAGATTGGAATCAGGTCTTTGATTTGTCGCAATGTAAGTTTGTAATTGCTGATTTCCCGGAAACAGCTCAGACTTATGATCTTTACTGGATTCGTTCTTTCAAATCCATAGAGGAACTTCAAGCTTTTGTAGATAGTGAAAACAATACTAACGAATAACTACCATGAATAAGATGAAATTATATACAATAATAGGAGCAGGGCTTTTTGCCCTGACTTCTACCACGCTTTTAGCATGTAGCGAAATAGAAGACGGCTCTAATGATATGAGTAGTTGGCCGGAAGTGAAGGATTATGTTACGACTTTGGAACATCCTTGTATGCTTCATACAGAAACGGATTTTGAGTTTGTAAAAGGAAAAGTGCAAGCCGGTGCGCAACCTTGGAAAAATGCGTTCGATCATTTAAGTCGTGGTGGGAATAGCTTGTCACAATCAAATTATAAGGCTTCTCCGGTGAAATTATTGGCGCGTCTCGATCAAAATAATTGGGCAGGCAAATATCCCAATGACTGGAATAACTACACGAAGTTGATGAAGGACGCTGCCGCAGCCTATCAATTGGCCCTTCGATGGAAATTGTCGGAGACTGACGGTGCACAGTATGCAGATGCTGCTGTTGCTATTTTGAATGACTGGGCTAAAACATGTACAGGATTTATCGTGAATGATAAAGGTGAATTTATAGATCCGAACGAGTTCTTGATTTTTATTCAGGTACATCAAATAGCAAATGCAGCGGAGATTATGCGTTCTTATTCAGGATGGCAGGAAGCTGATTTCATTAAGTTTAAAGCATGGATTGCAGATGTCTTTTATCCTCATATCACAAAATTCCTGTCTACGCACAATGGAAATGAATGTGCGCTTCATTATTGGCTCAATTGGGATTTATCTGCGATGACAGCTTTACTTTCTATCGGTATTTTGGCGGATGATAACTTTAAAATCAATGAAGCTATCCAATATTTCAAATTTGGTATTGGTTCGGGAAATATAGGAAATGGCGTTCCTTTCATACATTTAGATCCGGATAGTAATGAAATGCTGGGACAATGTCAGGAATCAGGTCGTGACCAGGGACATGCTACCTTGTGTGTCAGTCTGCTGGGTGCTTTCTGTCAGATGGCAAAGAATGTAGGTGAAGACCTTTTCATCTTTGATGACGGACGTGCATTGGCTATGTGTGAGTATGTGGCTAAATACAATATCGGTGGTGCTGAAACCGGTAGTTCAAGTGCCAGTTGGAAGATGACCGGTTTCAGGTATACAGATAATGATCTGCCTTATACTACTTATACAAATTGTAGTGGAAGCTGGGATACCATTTCTGCACAGGAAAGAAGAGAGGGAAAGGATTCACGTGGTGAAGTGCGTCCTGCGTGGGAGCTGGTGAATCGTTTGGCGCAGGATTATGGTAAATCAAGCATCTATGCTAAGATGTGGGTTGATAAAATGCGTGAAAATGCATCACGCGGAAATTCCGATGGTGGGGCAGGTGATTATGGACCTAATAGCGGCGGTTATGACCAATTAGGTTTCGGAACCCTGATGTTTGCAAAAGAGTAAAGAAAAAGCTGTTGGTAATATAGCATGATTGTTTTACAATAATCTTAGATAAATAGAAAAAAGTTGGAAAGGGATTAGGTATTTACCTAATCCCTTTCGTATATATAAGTAAATAGGTCAGTAAATAGATTGTTTTGAAATCAGAGATAGGATTCAGTTTTAAAAGTGCTTGGTTTTTATATAAGGTAGAAAGAACCTGTTTTTAGGAATAACGAATCTAGTTTTGAATGAAATTGATTAGTAAGGTATATGCGTAAAAAGATTCTGTTTTTAGCAGGAATGATGGCTTGCAGTTCATTGGCAGGCGCACAAGAAATTTCTAAGACCTGGGTGGCTGATAAGGGGAATGGAACTTATCAGAACCCGGTTCTTCATGCTGACTATTCAGACCCGGATATCTGTGCGGCCGGAGATGATTTCTATATGACAGCATCCAGCTTTAATTGTATTCCTGGAATTCCTATTCTTCATTCCAATGATTTGGTTAATTGGTCGTTAGTAAACTATGCGTTACCGGTTCAGGAGCCGGAACCTTTCTTCGATAAGGCACAGCATGGTAAAGGCGTATGGGCACCGGCCATTCGTTTTCATAACGGAGAATTTTATATTTACTGGGGGGATCCGGATTATGGAATCTATATGATTAAAACCAAAGACCCGAAAGGAAAATGGAGCAAACCTGTATTGGTAAAAGCAGGGAAAGGAATGATTGATGCAACTCCTTTGTGGGACGAAGACGGGAAAGTATATTTGATACATGCTTATGCCGGAAGTCGTAGTGGGGTGAACAGTATCCTCGTCATTTGCGAACTGAATGCGGAAGGAACAGAAGTTATTTCCGATCCGGTGATGGTGTTCGACGGAAATGATGGAAAGAATCATACCGTAGAAGGACCGAAGCTCTATAAACGCAACGGATACTATTATATTTTTGCTCCGGCAGGAGGGGTAGCAACCGGTTGGCAATTGGTACTTCGCTCAAAGAACATCTATGGCCCTTACGAATCGAAAATCGTGATGGCACAAGGAAAGACAACGATAAACGGCCCCCATCAGGGCGGCTGGGTAGACACCAACACAGGAGAATCCTGGTTCGTCCATTTTCAAGATAAGGGCGCTTACGGACGTGTGATTCATCTGAATCCGATGATGTGGATAAATGACTGGCCTGTAATCGGAGTGGACAAGGATAAAGACGGTTGCGGTGAACCTGTAACGACCTATAAGAAACCGAATGTGGGAAAGACCTATCCGATCGCTACTCCGCCGGAGAGTGACGAATTCAATACCCGGCATTTGGGATTACAATGGCAATGGCATGCCAATAAAAAAGACACCTACGGGTTTACTACCGATTTGGGATTTATCCGTCTTTATGCAGGCAGCCTTTCGAAAGAGTTTGTGAACTTCTGGGAAGTTCCTAACCTGCTGATGCAAAAGTTCCCGGCTGAAGAGTTTACAGCTACGACCAAGCTGACATTTACTGCCAAGCAGGATGGAGAACAAACCGGAATAATTGTGATGGGATGGGATTATAGTTATCTTTCTATTCGCAAGGCGGGAGATCAGTTTATTCTGCAACAGGCAGTTTGTAAGGATGCGGAACAGCAAAATCCCGAACAGATAAAAGAATTGGCAAATATTCCGGTAAAATATTTGAAGATGCCGGGAGTAGCAGATAATGAATGGCAAACAGTTTATTTACAGGTAAAGGTTCGTAAAGGAGCTGTTTGTACATTTGCTTATAGTCTGGACGGGAAGAAATATACGACAGTGGGAGAGTCTTTCACAGCCCGTCAAGGCAAATGGATTGGAGCCAAAGTCGGACTATTCTGTGTGACTCCGAATGAAGGCAATCGGGGATGGGCAGATGTCGATTGGTTTCGGATGGATAAGTAATTGACCAATCAATAATTGACAAAGAGAAATAAAGATTAAGAATTAACTCGAAGATATCAGATTAAGATGAAAAAGATTGTAGTAGGTTTGGCTGTAATGTTAGGTTTCTGTACGTGTGCTCATCAGCCGTCCGGTACATTGGATGTGAATAAGGCATTGGACTATTGTGCAGAGCAGACACAACGTACGCTTGCGGAACTGAAAACAGACTCCGGCATCGACTATACAATGATGCCACGTAATATCATGACTGACGAACATCATTGGAATTGTCGGAAAGCGACGAAGGAAGAATGGTGTGCCGGTTTCTGGCCCGGAGTATTGTGGTATGATTACGAATATACGAAAGATAAACAGATTCAGGAAGAAGCGGAGAAGTTCACGAACTCTCTGGAGTTCCTTTCCAAGTCTCCGGCTTTCGACCATGATTTGGGCTTCCTCGTGTTCTGTAGCTACGGAAATGGTTACCGCCTGACCAAGAATCCGGCTTACAAACAAGTGATTCTTGATACAGCCGATACGTTGGCTACTCTGTTCAATCCTATCGTAGGAACCATCCTTTCATGGCCTCGTGAAGTGGAACCCCGCAACTGGCCGCACAATACCATCATGGATAACATGATTAACCTCGAAATGCTTTTCTGGGCAGCGAAGAATGGTGGAAATCCTTATTTATATGATATTGCCGTTTCTCATGCCGATAAAACGATGAAATGCCAGTTCCGTCCCGACTATACATCTTACCATGTAGCGGTATACGACACTATTACAGGTAATCTGATAAAAGGAGTAACTCATCAAGGCTATGCCGACAGTACCATGTGGGCGCGTGGTCAGGCATGGGCAATCTATGGATACACGGTAGTTTATCGTGAAACGAAAGATCCTAAGTATCTTGATTTCGCGCAGAAAGTGACAGATGTCTATCTCGAACGTCTGCCGGAAGACAAGGTTCCTTATTGGGATTTCAGTGCTCCGGAAATACCGGATGCTCCGCGTGACGCTTCTGCTGCCGCAGTGGTGGCCTCTGCTTTGCTTGAACTATCCACTTACCTCCCGAATGGAACCGGAAAACGTTATAAAGATGCAGCTATTGAAATGCTGGCAAGCCTGAACTCTGACAGTTATCGGAGTGGTAAGAGCAAACCGTCCTTCCTGCTTCATAGCGTAGGACATTGGCCGGCTCATTCCGAGATAGATGCTTCTATTATTTATGCAGATTATTATTATATCGAAGCCTTGTTGAGGCTGAAACGTCTGCAAGAAGGACACGGGGTATTGGGATAACAGTATTACCGGGCTTATGAATACGGTAATATCAAAGTATCGGTAGAACTAATAAAGTGAATAGTCCGATTAAAATAGGTGATAGTGTAAAAAAGGAAAAGCTCTGCAAGAACGAAGGTTCTATGCAGAGCTTTTTTTACTGGTTAGGGTTAGGCTTATTATTATTTTACCTTGATGATGTCATAATTCAGATCGCTGACAGCTTCTTGCAAGCTATCGTTCACCAAACGAAGAGTGGTGTCGTTAACAACCACGAAATACATCGGAGCTTCACCATCCTTCGGAGTTAACTTAACAGCAGTAACAGGTTTTTTGTTCACAACTTTGTGTACTGTTTGTTGTTTTCCTTTTGAAGTGAAAGTCTTGTTTTGTCCTTGACCTTCAGCATCGAGGTAAGTCATATCCAGTGTATACGCAGTATCCACACCGTCAGTTGCAGCGTTCAGGGTCAGTACATAATCAATACCCGGACCGTCGGCAGCAGGAAGAGTACCTTCATAAACTTCAGTTAATTCGGTAATCGGAGTCATCGCAAGAGCTAGACTGTCTGCTTGTGCCTCTGCGGCTTTGTTTGCTTTTGATTGGCATGATGCCAAAGCAGCTACGACTGCTGCTAACATAATTACTTTTTTCATCGTTAAGTGCTTTAAGTTAATATAAATATAGTGAGCTATTGCTCGTTTTTTGCTATCCTATTCCTGTTCATCGTCCCGTTTGATGACAAGCAGTTTGTCTACTCGTCCGCGGTCCATGTCCACCACTTCGAATTGCAGATTCTTGTAGGTGAAGATGTCTCCTGCTTTCGGGATGCGACCAATCAGGAACATGGCCAATCCACCCAGAGTGGTGAAGTCTTCCGATTCCAGATCTTCGTAGGATAGGATACCCATTTCCTCCATGAAGTCGTCGATATTCATTGAAGCTTCCACCAGCATTGAACCATCCTGCCTTGTGACGATTTCTTCTTCTTCCATTTCATCCTCTTCAAGGATGTCTCCGAAGATACTTTCGGTCAGGTCGTGCAGTGTGATAATGCCTTCTGTGCTGCCATACTCGTTAACAACAACTCCGAACTTGTTTTTGTTCTTCTTAAATAGCTCTAAAACTTTATTTGCATACAAACTTTCCGGAATAAAGAGGGGAGGACGGGCAATTTCGCGCAGGTTAAACACCTTTTTGTTGCCTACCATCAGGATAATATCCTTTACGGAAACCACACCGATAATCTCATCTTTCCGTTCGTCTACCAATAGATATTTGCTGTAATGTTCTTCTTCGATAATCTTCATCACTTTTTCCTGTGTATCATCGGGATGAAGGATAATAAGATCTCTGCGATGTGTCATCAGTTCGTTGGCGCGTTTATCAGAGAAACGGAATACGTCGCGTATCATTTCCGTTTCCTCTTTGTCAATCACACCCTGCTCCGAACTTTGATGCAGGATCATTTTGATTTCCTCCTGTGTCATGGGGCGTTCTTCGCTTTTCAGACCGATAAGTTTGTTCAGTAACCGGGTAGAGACGCTTAGCAACCACACAAAAGGATAAGAAACCTTCGTCAGCAGAATCATGACCGGGCTGAACAAAGTGGCGTACCGCTCCGGATTACTAAGAGCAATGGATTTAGGAACCAGCTCTCCGATAATCAGAGAAAGATAGGTGATGATTGCTACGGTAGTAATCATTGCCAGGTTGCGTGCGTATGCTTCTGCGCCCGGAATGAGAGAAAAGAAAGGTACGAGGTCGTCGGCAATAGCCACACCACCATACGCACCGGATACGATACCGATCAGCGTGATACCAATCTGAATGGTAGACAAGAACTTTTCCGGTTCTTCCAATTGTTTTAAAACTCCTCGGGCTGATTTGTTACCTTTTGCGACAAGTGTTTCAAGACGTGCTTTGCTGGATGATACCAACGCAATTTCATACATGGCAAAAATGCCATTCAGTATAAGTAAGAAAAGTATGATAAGAAATTCCATAAATGGATTTAAATGGTTATAGGGTCGAAATTACAAGAAATCGGGACACTATGCAAATATGTGTAATATATTAATGAAAATTTAATAATCGTGTTGTCTTTTTTGTGTAATCATAATAATATAATTGAGGCACGGATTACGCTGATTTCACAGTTTCAATTAAATAAGAACTGTGTTAATCCGTGTAATCCGTGCCTTAATAAAAATCAACAGGAAGTTTTGAACTCTTCCTTATATATTAGATAAACTCTTTACTTCTTAGCGTAGCTGTCTGCTTTGGCTTTTGTACGTTCAATGCGCTTTTGAGTGTCCGGATGTGAAGAGAACATTCTTTGTGCATAGGATGCTTTAGGAGCATCTTTTGCAAGTTCTGCCAATTTACTCAAGGCATTTGCCATTGCATAAGGGTCGATGCCGTTTTTTACGCAGAATTCAACACCATAATCATCGGCTTCATTTTCTTGCTTTTGTGAGAATTGTGCACCGGCAAGAGCTTCTGCCATGGCTCCCAGTTCGGAGTCTGTCAGTTTGGCTACTTTGTCGTTGGCTGCACCTGCCGCGTTCTTCACAGCTGAACGGAGATAAGCATTCTTCATGGCATCTTTGGAATCTGTGTGAACCACATGACCGATTTCATGACCTACCACTGCCATTACTTCTTCATCCGTCATAACATCCATCAGACCGGCGCAGATACGTACACTACCGTCACCGCAGGCAAAGGCGTTTACGTCTATTACTTCATATACGCCAAAGTTAAGTTTCAGTCCGTCCACTTCTTTGATATGTCCCGTCAGTTTCTCCAGACGTTTGCCGTATTCGGTATCAGGTTTTGTCAATGGATTATGAGTGTCCATCCATGCCATATATTCCTTACTCATATTAGCAATGTCCGCATCAGATAATGTAACGGCTGATACTACATCTTTACCTGCTTGTAAAGCTTTTCCTAAATTAATCTTCTTGCCGAATTGTGCAGAAGCTGTCATTCCCATGCCTAATAATACGAAGGCAATCATAGCGATTTCTCTTTTCATACTCTTTTTCTAGTTTAATGTTCTATGCATAAATTAATACTCAAATGTTATTCCTAATGTGGGGAGCAAAGTCCCGCTCGATTGTTTGAGGCGTTTCATTTTATAGTGTTGGCTGTCGGCAGGAGCTTCCGGATTTTCGATGATGCCGGTGCTCATCAGCACATCCTGCTGTTTCAGTTTGCTTGCCGTGATATTCTGCAAATCAAGATAGAATCCCAGCATGCAATGTTTCAGGTAAAATGTCTTGTCGATGCGGAGGTCTACCTGTGCAAAGGCCGGAAGACGTTCCTTATTATATTTTGAATAGTCGTAATATGCTTTGCCTTGTGCATCCCAGGCGGATACCAAAGATGACTTTTCTTCATCGTATGGGGTATAAGGAGCACCGCCGATGCAACTGATTTTCATGCCGACACTCCATTGGTGGGGCAGATTGTAAGTTCCCCGTAAATTGAAAATATACCGGTTGTCCCATGCGGATGCGATGTATTCGCTCTCTTTGTCGTTGCGGTATTCACTTTTAAAGATGGTGAAGGAGGAAGCCAGATTCAGTTTCTTGGCGATCAGCCACTTTACCAGAATCTCCGCGCCATACGAACGTCCTTGAGCGGTAGAAGTCAGCAATTCATTGCCAATCACTCCATAGTCATTTCCTTTGCAGGTAAGAGGAATCCCGTCTACAACGGAGAGCGGAATTTTGTCATAGTCTTTATAGAATCCTTCGACGGAGACTTCGAACGTATCTCCTTTGCGCCAACTAATGCCCAGACTTTCCTGGCTGACTTTCATATAGCGGAGATTGTATTTGTTGGCATACATTCCGTTATTATCTTTAAAACCGAGTGCCGTGTAAGGAGGCAACTGATAATAAAGTCCTGCATTTCCGCTTACGAACCAGTGCTCGGCAAGTTGGTAGGAAAGCGATATGCGGGGAGAAAGCTGGTCGGAGAGTGACTTCATGGCCGACGAATAATTGTTGGCATCAGCTCTCAATCCCAAGGAAGCTGTGAAACGTTCGTCCATCGAAGAGTAGCTGATAGTGCCGAAGAGTCCCCAACGTATCATTCCCAAATAGGTATGGTAATCAAACGTTTGTGCCTGATTGGTATACGCCTTTTGAAAGGTGGTATTGGTATATTGACTATAATCAAGGTTCACTCCGAGATTGACTTTCCAGTTGCGGAAAGAAGAATTGTTTTCGAAGCGGAACTTTGTTTCCTGTTCGGTAGAACGGAGGCGGAGCATCAGATTCTCCGGAACGCTTTCATCATTCTGCCGGTATTTGGTATTGCGGTTGTTCAGGTAACTGTGACTGACTACCACCGATTGCACATGCGGGCCTGCATAGTGACGATATACAGCACCTAAGGTAAACGTTTCCTGCTTGATTTTTGGCAGGTAACTAAGGATATATTCATTGTCCTCGCTATCTGCTTTCGTGTTCAATCGCATATTGTCGATTCCTCCAAGCCCCAATACCGTCAATTCGTTCTGTTCGTTGAACCGGGTTTTCAATTTGAATTGCGCATCGGTGAAAGTCGGCAGGAAAGGCAGGTCGAGCATATCAAACAGGAATTGCAGATAAGATTGACGCACAGATACCAGATAGGAGGTTTTCTTTCCAATATGTCCGTTAGAGGCCAGAGAGACTTCGGATGCTCCGAGGGTAGCTTTTAGTGAGTTATGCTCCATGTCTCCGTCGCGCAATTTGAAATCAAGCACGGAGCTAAGCGCGTTTCCTCTGTCAGTGGGAAAAGCACCTGTATAGAAATTTACTTCACGGATCAGGTCGGCATTAAGGATTCCCACCGGACCGCCGGATGCTCCTTGCGTGCTGAAGTGATTGATATTGGGTATTTCCACTCCGTCCAGATAGAAACGGTTTTCAGAAGGAGACCCACCGCGTACAATCAGGTCATTGCGATAGCCGATAGGAGAGAAGGCAACTCCCGGATAAGACTGAACAATACGCGAAATGTCTCGATTGGCTCCCGGACTCTTTTCTATTTCCTGCAATCCGATGATGCGCAGGCTGACCGGACTTTCCAAGTCGCGCCGGAAAGGAGAAGCGGTGACGGTTACTCCTGCGAGTTCGGTCAGGTTCTCTTCCATTTCTATCGAAATGTTCAGATCTTTGGTAGATAAGATATATTCGGGAGTAGTGACACTCTTGTAGCCGATAGCTGTAGCTTGGAGGCGGTAGATGCCGGGAGGCACTTGTTCGATGGTGAAATGACCTTCCGCATTGGTGACACCACCTTTGTTCAGCCCAAGAACCATTACGTTAATGAATTCTAATGGCTGGCGGCTGGTTTTCTCAATCACCGTTCCCTTTATTTGATGTACAAGTTGGGCTTGTAACAGGGAAAACAGGATGTTAGAAAATAGTAGCAGTGTCAATAGTTTTTTCATGTGATTGCCAATTGTCGGTGCGAAAGTACGAAAAAAGTATTAAATAATGATACCTTCCGTGAATAAAAATAGAATCACTTCTGATTTGGTTCGTTTTACCTGCTGATAAAGTTAGTCGGGTTTTGTTTCACATTTCATTTTTATATCTTATTTTTGTGGGACATATTAAAACAGATTCCTTATGAAGACTGTAAAATTGATCACTTGTAATGATGCGATGAAGGCACATATCCTTCAGGGAGCATTGGAGAATGAAGGCATCGAGTCTATTCTGCACAATGAGAATTTCTCTACTTTGTATAAAAGTTGCGTAAGTAGTATTGCAGGGGTGGATATATTGGTGGCAGATGAAGACTACGAGAATGCTGTCCAAGTATTGAAGGATAACGATAGTTGGCCGGAAGAGTTAACGCTTTGTCCGTACTGCGGTTCATCGGACATCCAGTTGGTTTTGAGAAAAGGAAAGCGTTGGCGTGCTATGGGGGCTGCTATCATTTCTGCATTAATGGTCATTCCCCCGGGAGACAACCACTGGAACTATACCTGTAAACAGTGTCATAAAACCTTTGAAATGCCGGTTGCTAAATTTAATCCTGCTGCAGAGCCAGAGGAATAATTATATCTAACTATTTATAACACACAATGGAAAAGAAAAAAAATCTATTAATTGCTCTTCTTTTAATTTGGGTAGCTCCCTCTTTTGCTGCCAAAGTAGATACCTTGTTAATTAAAAGTCCTTCCATGAATAAGGAAGTGCAAGTGGTCGTTGTTACGCCGGATGCTGCATCAGGAAAGAAATCGGTGGCTTGTCCTACTATTTATCTGTTGCACGGTTATGGTGGAAATGCTAAAACATGGATTGGCATTAAACCGAATCTTCCCCAAATTGCGGACGAAAAAGGAATCATATTCGTTTGTCCGGACGGAAAGACCAGTTGGTACTGGGATAGTCCGGTCAACCCGTCTTTCCGCTATGAAACTTTTATTTCGTCGGAACTGGTGAAGTATATCGACGAACATTACAAGACGATTGCCGACCGCAAGGGACGCGCCATCACCGGATTGAGTATGGGTGGACACGGAGCGATGTGGAATGCAATCCGTCATAAAGATACGTTTGGTGCCAGTGGAAGTACAAGCGGAGGGATGGATATTCGCCCGTTCCCGAAAAACTGGGACATGGCTAAACAGTTGGGAGAATATGAATCGAATAAGGAGGTATGGGATAATCACACCGTTATCAATCAGATTGATAAGATAGAGAATGGCGATTTGGCTATCATTGTCGATTGTGGAGAAGATGATTTCTTCCTGAATGTGAACAAGGATTTGCATAACCGCCTGTTGGAAAGAAAGATCGATCATGATTTTATTACCCGCCCGGGAGCGCATAATGGACAGTATTGGAATAATTCCATTGATTATCAGATTCTGTTCTTTGATAAGTTTTTCAAGAAATAAAACCGGGAATACTTGACTTTGGCTTTTCAATGTTGTATCTTTGGTACAGAATCATAAAATAGATTGAGGTTAAACTACGATAGAAGGAGGGAGCGGAAGCTTTCTCCTTTTTTGTTGTATCCTTGGGAGTCGTGAGCTTTATCCCGGTTTATAAAAGGGATGAAACCAGAGATTAACGTGTTTTATACCGTAGCTTTATAAAAATTAGACGGTGCGTTACGACTCATTAAACGCTGCATTAGGAGAAGTTAGAGCCTTTGTTAGGTAAAATCAGAGCCTTTGTTTCGGAATAAACAAAGTTGAGGCATGAAAAGTATCTTTATAGGTTAAGAATCTATAATTCTGCTCTTGACAGAAATAGAGTGATTATGCTACTTTAAAAGAGAATTCGATGTCCGAATGAAAGATTATTCGAAAGAAATCGAAATGTTGCGTGTGTATGGATAATAGCTGGCCTGTCCTCCGGCATAGGTCGTCTGACAAATCATCCTGGATGGATTTCCTTTTTTATCAAACCCATACGAATAGACTGTCTTTTCGTCGTTACTTCCTGCAGGACAACTGTGCATGGTGAAATGGCGCGGATCCTTACCCAATAACCCTGCGTAAAGAGCTTCAATATGGAATGTCAGAGGGTGTATTTCCAATAAACCGAGGCAGGGCAAATGATATGTCGAACTTTCTTCTCCCGGTTCATAAATGAACTTGTTTTCAAGGCCGTTCATCTTGGAACTGATAGAGGTTATATCTCCGTTCTCGTATGTAAGTGATGTTGATGAATATTCTGTATCGTCAATATTCTCGACAATTCCGGTTAAGTATCCTTCTGCAGAGTAAGAAAATTGATAAATACGATTTTGTGAAGACAAACTGTATACACATTGACTGGCATAGCCTTCGCTATTTAATGTATATACTAAAGTGAGATAGTCAGTGGTAACTGTTACCTGATTATCAGAGTAGCTCAAGTTTACTTCGTTACTGATTTCTTCTTCGAAATAACGTTGTTTTATAATATGTTGAATCAGGCGCTCGCCATCGAACATAAACTTCTCTGTTCTATCTACAGGATTTGAATCGCTCTTGACGGTTTCATTGAAAATCATAGCCCATTGCCCTTTATCCTCTACTGTGCCCTTTTCGTCATCATCCGAACAACTGAATGTCAGTATTGCCAGCAATAAAATAGCTATTTTTTTCATCCTTTCTTATTTTAATCGTAATCCGTTACTACTAAAACGTCTACTTGCCGGACTTATTACGCTTTTCTCTATCTTGAATTGCGCTTTTGTCGTCTCTTCGGTTTCCTCGTCCTTGGGTGGATAACTTCCATCTATTACACCGAGAGCTACTTTCAACAGTCTCTCATCTTTATTGCCGAATGGCAGAAACTCGCTATAATTGGTTATTCCATCAATGATTGTCTCACTGACTTTAAGATCTGTAGCAGGTGATATAGAGCCGTAGGTATCATGATTAGAATCATAAACCGTGCAGACTGCCGGGTTGATTGACCATAGAAATTCTTCATTAATGAATTGCTCCGTTGCTACATTTTGTCCTTTAGTAGCACCACCAATGGCTACGACGGGATAACTATCTTTTAGATAAAGGCTTCTGATTAACATTTCCGGAGCTCCAGCTGTTGTGCTACTCGTAATGACAAACAGACCGGGGAGGTTTAAGTTAGTTCCTCCCTTTAATACTTCACCATCAAAGTGGATGGTAGCATCCTTGTCTCTGTTTTTATCATTATATTCGAGATAAGCCATTGGGACATTTGAGTCATATCGTTCCCCTGAAGTTAAAATTGTACCTAACAATTGAACACAATCCAATGAACCTCCGGCGTTGTAACGTAGGTCAAGTATAACATATTTCACACCTGCTGTTTTGAATTCTTGTGAAACTTGGCGTAGTTCGTTATTGTATTTTTCTGGATCACTGCTGGTTCCGGCTGTGAAGCTATTGTACATGAGATAACCGACTTCGATTTCTTGACCATTCTCTTTTGCCGGAAGTACTGTATACTTATGTACCGGATTATCTTCAACGACTCGTGCTGCAGGTAGTTTTAGGGTTTTACCGTTAGGCACTACTTTGTACACATATTCTGTTTCTCCTTCTCCTCCTTCTTCCGTATCGGCTTTTGTTTTATCTTCCTCTTCTACCACAGGAACTTCTTTCCATACCCCCATCACCAAATCTCGGGCTGGGATTCCTTGTAGCAGTTGAGTCTCATATTTTTTGCTGATATAAGAAGTGTCCACTTTCATAATCCAGTCTCCACGCACCAATCCGGCGTCTGCCGCTGGTGAACCGGGAATTACATAAGTAATCAGAGCATTATAAGCTGTATCGATATCCGCACTTCTAACCAGTGAATAATCAAATCCATAAGTAGGTAGCGGAGTCTCCATCACAGAGTCCACAAACGAATAACTGTCGTTTTTTGATTTCACTTTAGATAAAAACGAAGCAGGCTCTAGAAACAGATTCACATCATCGTAGGAAGGTAGATCTTGATACCACAGATAGTTCTGTTGCATAATGTCCAGCATCCATGTATCTAGTGCAGTTTGATGGGCATACTCCGGCCAGCGGTCGACACCACAGGAGAAGAAACCACTGATAGATACGAGGATCAGGGCAGGTATGAGGATTATCTTTCTTAATTTCGTCATCATAAAAAGCTTTTTACTGTGCAAATGTAGGAAATACTTTGCTTATCTACCACATTTATGGTATAAAAATGCCTTCAATGTGTGATTGGGTGTTAGAGAATCTTGCCTTATCTTTGTGACATCAAAGTTTTCGATAGGTATTAGCTAAAATATAGAAAGTTATTAATAGACGGATTTTTATTCATGGAGATAGCTGCATTATTATCAGGAGGTGTCGACAGTTCGGTTGTTGTACATCTCCTTTGTGAGCAAGGATATAAGCCTACTCTTTTTTACATTAAGATAGGTATGGACGGAGCGGAATATATGGACTGTTCGGCAGAGGAGGATATTGAATTATCTACTGCAACGGCACGTAAATACGGTCTGTCTTTGGAAGTGGTGGACCTGCATCAGGAGTATTGGGAGAATGTGGCGGCGTATGCCATTGATAAAATTCGGCAGGGATTGACACCGAATCCGGACGTGATGTGTAATAAGCTTATCAAATTCGGCTGCTTTGAACAGCGTGTCGGGAAAGATTTCGACTTTACGGCAACCGGTCACTATGCCACCACCTTGCAATGTGATGGTAAAACTTGGCTGGGCACAGCAAAAGATCCCGTGAAAGATCAGACAGACTTTCTCGCCCAGATTGATTACCTGCAAGTTTCCAAACTCATGTTTCCCATTGGAGGGTTGATGAAGCAGGAGGTACGTGAGATTGCAAACCGTGCCGGATTGCCTAGTGCCAAAAGGAAAGACAGTCAGGGGATTTGTTTTCTTGGAAAGATAAACTACAATGATTTCGTTCGTCGTTTTTTAGGAGAAAAGGAAGGGGCGATTGTTGAACTGGAAACCGGAAAGAAAGTGGGTACACATCGCGGCTATTGGTTCCACACAATTGGTCAGCGGAAAGGGCTCGGATTGAGTGGAGGTCCCTGGTTTGTAGTTAAGAAGGATATTGAGGAAAATACTATCTACGTATCTTGTGGCTACGGTGTAGAGACACAATACGGTCATGAATTCCGGATGCATGATTTCCATTTCATTACTGATAATCCTTGGAAAGGTCAGGAGAAGGAGATAGACATTACTTTCAAGATTCGTCACACTCCCGAATTTACAAAAGGAAAACTGATACAGGAAGGGGAGAAACTGTTTCACATCTTGTCGTCCGAAAAGTTGCAAGGCATTGCTCCGGGACAGTTTGGGGTGATTTATGATGAAGAAGTAAAAGTTTGTGTGGGGAGCGGTGAAATCATCTGTTAAATAGTTTATTTTGATTGGTGAAGATTGGATTATCAGGAGATTTTTCACTACTTTTGTTTCGTAGAATATAAATAAAGGAGGATTGCTTATGACAACGATGGAATTGAAAAGTCTGAAGATGGACTTGGTGGAGGAACTCCTGAGTTTGAATGACAAAGAGATGCTCAATCAAGTGAAGAACTATTTGAAACGACTGAAAAAAATGGAAGCTGAAAAAGAAGAGGAAGAAATCACGAAAGAAGAAGTTCTAGCAGGGATTGACGCCGGACTGAAAGAGGTAAAACTTTCAATGGAAGGTAAGTTGGAGGTAAAGACTGCAAGAGAGTTCATTAATGAATTATGAAATTATAGTTAAGCCGACATTTCAGCGGGAGGCTAAAAGGCTGGCGAAACACTATTCCTCTTTTAAGGAGGATTTTGTTTCATTGATTGATGATTTAGAACAGAATCCTCTGCTAGGAACGGACTTGGGACATGGACTGCGCAAAGTTCGTATGAAAATAACTTCAAAAGGAAAAGGTAAAAGTGGAGGAGCAAGGGTTATAACATTTACTTTAGTCGTTTCTCAACAAGATGCAGTTTTGAATCTTCTCTATATTTATGATAAAGCAGATAGAGCGTCTATATCAGAAAAGGAAATAGAACAACTTCTGAAACAGAATGGATTGAAATAGAATAGAGAAAGGCACTGTTCACTAGTTTGTGCTAATAGGATGTGTAGGGTAATTCTTATAAGGCGGCATCTCAGATGTAGTATTCCGCTAAATCCACAATCCCAGCCCTCATCGCATATTTAGTAGCTTCATGTACATTATTTACTCCCAATTTGCGAAAGATATTCTTACGATGACTGTTTATCGTATGGAAACTAAGATTTTTCTCTGTTGCAATCTCTTTCGTCGTTTTCCCCAATGCAATTTCTTTTAGGATATTCTTCTCCGTTTGTGTCAATAGATGATCGTCTACGCTTGAGGCAGCCAGCGGAGAAGAAGCGCCCGAAAGCAACAGATTGCTGACATGATTGCAAATATACCGTTGTTTGCGGGTGGCACATTGAATGGCAGTCATGATTTCTTCTTTCGAGTTATCTTTCATCACTACCCCGAAAGCCATACTGCTGAACAGTACCTGGCGGAGAAAGTTCAGGCTAAGTTCGTCAGAGAATAGAATCCAGTCGGCTTCCTTGAATCTTTCCTGCAAGACAATCAATTCATCCGCCCCGGCAAAATTGAACAGTGTATAATCCAATACAATCACCGCTTGCGGATGCAATCGTAGCTGCTGAATCAGTTCAGCCTTGTTATCAGCTTCTAAAAGGAGGGACACTTCCTTTTGTTTACTTAGCAGGAACATCATTCCTGCCTTACTGATATCCTGATTGTCTGCGATGATAAATTCTCTCATAAGCAACGATGAATAAAAAAACTCCGCTACAAATGTACGCATTTTGCGCGATTTGTAGCGGAGTTATGATAAGATTCTTGTATCCGGATTACCAGGAACGTCCTTTGAAGATATTTGACTGGTCAAGCGGAACGATATTTCCGTTCAATGTCAGGTTATTGTTGCTGAAGTTCGGGCTGATGCTAACCGAAGCAGTATTGTTTCCGCTGCTCATATTGATAAATACTTGAGCGGAGATGCCGATACCCTGAACGCTGAATGAGCAGTTCACATTTCCTTTTTTGTCGATATTCATCTTCATATCCGAAGAATTACCATCTACTGTAACACCACCGATTCCGTTAGGACCTGGGTAAGGAGTGTTGAAAGCAGTCTGTACGGTAGCTCTGTTGCCGTTCATCAAGACGAAGTTGGTGTTTGAAGTAACAAAAGCACTCATACCGTTGCGGAAGACAACTTGATTAGCTTCCAATACAAATTGCTTGTTCTTCAAAGCCTGTACAGCTTGTTGATAGGCCGCCATGTCTTGCACCTCTTCTTCGGCACGGAGTTTTGCTCTTTCTGCATCTCTTTGAGCTTTTCTTTCTGCGCGGCGTGCTGCTGCGTTACTTTCTTGTGCATACATCATTGTGCTTGCACTTACTAATACTAATGCTACTAATGCAATAAACTTTTTCATAACTTTTTTTTGTTTAGGTTTAATACGTTGTTCGTTTATTGCAAAAACAAAGTGTATGCCAGATTGTTCACGAACGTCTTGCAATTTTATATCCGATGGCTGCCACAGTGATACTCATTAAGGGGCTGATAATGTTGAAAAAACAATAAGGTAGATACACAAGTGTGGGTACACTCAAGATAGTAGCTTGTGTCATTCCGCAACTATTCCATGGAATCAATACGGATGTAACGGTTACTGCATCTTCCGTCGTACGGCTTAGTAAGCAACTTTCATACCCTTTCTTGGCATAAATATCACGAAACATATTTCCCGTCAGAATGATACTGATGTATTGGTCGGCAGTTGTCAGATTAAGAAACAGGCCGGAGCAGACTGTCGCTCCAACCACGCTGACTGTTTTCTTCATGAAGCGGACGAAGATGGAAGTGATACTTCCCAGCATACCGCTTGCTGTCATTGCCCCGCCAAAACACATGGCGCACAGAATCAGCCAAATCGTATTCATCATTCCCGCCATACCACGTGTGGCGATTAAATCTGTCAGAACGGCATTGTCTGTATGTAAATTTGTCGCTCCATAGACGGTCATCATCAGTCCTTTGAATAAAGAATCGAATCCGGAAACGGCAACTCCGGAAATCTCTTGCAACAACTCCGGCTGAAATATCAAAGCAAAGACACCAGCCAGCAGAGTGGATAGGAACAGCGTAACGATAGAGGGTACTTTCCGTGCTATCAGTATTCCGGTTACAACAGGGACTATTAACAACCACGGAGTGATATGAAACTTTTCGTTCAAAGCGGTTGCCACCTCCGCAATATGTTGTGTATTGCTGGCATCATGGGAAAGTCCTGCCACTGTGAAAATAATCAGCGTGATGATAAGAGACGGTACCGTAGTAATCATCATATAACGAATGTGACGGAACAGGGGAGTGTCTGTGATGGAAGACGCCAGGATAGTAGTTTCGGATAAAGGAGATATTTTATCCCCGAAGTATGCCCCCGAAATGATAGCTCCGGCAATCCATCCATCTTCAAAACCTTGCGCCTTTCCGATACCCATCAATGCAATACCGATAGTGGCAATAGTGGTCCACGAACTTCCGGTCATTACAGAAATCAACGCGCAGATGATGCAGGTCGATGCCAGGAAGAAACTGGGATGGATAATTTGCATCCCGTAATAGATTAAAGTCGGCACTACTCCGCTAATCATCCAAATGCCACTCAACGCACCAATTATCAACAGAATGATGATGGCTGTTGCCACTCCGGCAATATTGTTAGTGATGGCGAGCTCGTAATCTTTCCAGGGAATCTTATAAAACACCATACCGATCAGGATACAAATGGCTGTAGTGGTAAGCAATGACACTTGACTTCCGCCGCTTAGGGCATCACTGCCAAAGGTACGGATAGTGGCAAATAATAATAACACCAGTACAACAATCGGTATCAACGATACGAGGGGAGAGGGAGCTTTTTTCATCTTGATTCTTATAACCTTTTATTTATTTTCCGGCTACTGCTTGTTGATAGCCGCGCAAAGATACAACAAAAAAGAATGAAATCTTTTGCTTCAAAACATCAGGTAATAAAAATTATTAGATGTTTATATTTGATTGGAATATGTAGGAGACGGCTCAACTGGCAAAAGTCTTGCGTCTGATCCACCAGTAACGGATGAAAAGCACTCCTGTCAGGATGAGGGCGATGGATAATCCGGTATAGAAAACAGAAATGAACGTTTCGGGCAGGAGGTGGAAGCTACGGATGGTGATTCCCAGGGAAATCATGAATATCATTGTAATCCAGCTTTTCACATCGAAGAAAGAGAACGGACAATTCCGGCGTTCTTTCTTTTGCTCGATTCGCTGGGTATGTTTATAGTAGAGCCTTCTGAAAACCAATACGAAGAATAATAAGAAAACCACGGTGGCTTCTCCTATTTTGAACATCCAATCTTGGGAAGTGTTTAACCAGGTCACAATTCCTATTCGCAGAATATTGGCACCGGCTATAATCCAGACGGTACCGGCTGTGATAAGTAAGATTTGTCTGTTAACTCCGTATTTCATTGGCGTTTTATTGTAATAAACGGTTTGACCGTTCGTTTTGTTGACTCATTTCTTGTAGAAAATCGTAATTAATAAAGAAATCCCGGTTAAAACGACTCCGATACTGATAACTCCGTGCCAGCCATACAGTTGCCAAAAGCTGCCTGCCAGGAATGTTCCCATAGAACCACCGATAAAGTAAGTAGTCATGAACACTGTATTAATACGGTTCGAAGCACGCGGATTCAGTTCGAAGATACTTGTCTGGTTACTTAGCTGAATACATTGCATTCCTATGTCAATGATGATGATACCGACGATGATACCGACAAAGGTGTTTTCACCGACGAAGAACAATAACCAGGCAAAGAGAATCAAACCGCAGCCGATAAAGTTGAAACGGCGTACGCCTACCCGTTTTACGTATCTTCCGACAAAAGAAGCAGTCAGTGCACCGGCTACTCCGCAAAGTCCCAGCATACCGATTACATCGCTGTTGGCGAAGAACGGAGCTTGTCCCATTTTAAAAGCCAGACAGGACCACATGGCAAGGAGGGAACCGAAATTCAGTGCCGCCCGAATCGAATAAATGCGTAGTTGCGGATATTCTTTCACTAAGGCTAACAGAGATTTCATCAGGTCGCTATATTTTCCTTGGAAGTTGGTTTGAATATCGGGAAGGACTTTTAATACAACAATCGCGCAGATAAACATCATGCCTGCAGCAATGTGATACATTTCCCGCCAGCCAATCAGTTCACCGATAAATCCGCTGACGACACGTGAAGCCAGAATACCGGTCAATAGTCCTGATAAGACAATTCCTACGTTTCTGCCTTTATGTTCCGGACGGGAAAACTGCGCGGCTATGGGAATGAATATCTGTGGAATCATGGAACAGACTCCCGTGAGGAATGAAGCGATGAGTATCAGATGGAAGCTGTGTGTCAGGGCAATCGTCAAGAGGGAGAAGATCAGGACGGTGAAATTGACAAGGATGATTTTCTTTCGTTGATATAAGTCGCCTAAGGGGGTGATGAACAACAGTCCTGCCGCATAGCCTATTTGCGTGACCATGGCAATCAGGTTAGTTCTGAACTCTGATATGCCAAGTTCATGGCGTATCATATTTAATAGAGGTTGGATATAATAGATGTTGGCTACCGAGACACCTGCCACAATAGCAAGTGTCCAGAGGATGGATGCCGGTAGTCCTCCGTTTTCTTTTAATGGCTGTTTCATGCGGCAAAGATAATAAAATAAGATGTTTATTCGATGAAGAAAGTAGTGGAAACTGTGTTGCCTTCTCCGTCTACTGCCGTCAGGGAATGTTTGCCGGGAGCGGGTTGCAGGGAAATTTTGTGGAAATCCTGCGTCTGTGTCTGATAAGTGTCGTCAAGATGCCAAAAGATAGTCGCATTGGGGTTGCTGTGTGCCAGTTCGACCGTGAGAAACCCTTTACTGCCGTCCAATTGTTTGGGCAACTTGATATGGGCGTTCATCGGAGGGTAGATGAACTGCATGGATTGGAAAGAATCTTCTCCACAGCCGGCTTTGAAAGGTGGCAGTGGTTTGTATTCCGGATGGTGCTGCTTATAGTACCATTCCCATACAGGTGGCAGGGCAAACCATGATTTCTGAATGGTAGGTTCGGTATTTGCACAGTTTTCATAGATGCGGTGGCTTTCGTCAGCAGATAGAGTGACGAGATGATGGTAAGGACAAGCCTCTGTCCGTAATCCGGCAGGAAGAATCAATACGGTATCAGTTTCTTCACAGAAACGTCCTTTCAGATGACCGGACTGGCGGCATATTTCTGCATCAACGAAAACGCCTGTGGGACGTTCGAACCACGGTGAAGAAGGGAGGTAACTGAATATATCGAATAATACAGGACCGGCTGTTTGTGCACCAACCAATCCGGGCTTTCCTTCTCCGGTTGCATTGCCTACCCATACGCCTACTGCATAGCGCGGAGTCACCCCCACTGCCCACGCATCACGGAATCCGTAGCTGGTTCCGGTTTTCCATGCGATAGTTTGCATGGATGGAATTGATTTCCAGTCAATCTCTTCGGGACGGTTGACTTCTGTTAAGGCGGAGAGGGTGAGCCAAGCTGCTCCTGTTTTAGCCGAAGTGGTTTCTTCCGAATCCTCTTCTACGGAGAGAGGACTGGAGTTACTTTGTTCTCGTTTTTCCTGCTTGTTATGATTGCTTTTATGATTACGGCTTGTTTGCTTCGCATCATTGTTTATTGGCTCTGTATTTTCTGTTTCCAGTAGTATCTGTGCTTCCTTTCCTTGAGATACGGTCGGGGAGGGGCTATTGCTGGAAAGGCTTCGTCCCATTTGTGCATAGGCATTCGTAACATCCCATAATGTTGCTTCTGCACCTCCTAAAATCAGTGACAAACCATAATGAGAAGCCGCCCGATTGATAGTCTTGAATCCCATCTGTTGCAACAAATGGTGAAACTTGGGTACTCCATATCTTTGTAACATGGTTACAGCCGGGATATTCAACGAACGGGCAAGGGCTTCGGAAGCGGGGACGGCTCCTTCAAACTGCATACTGAAGTTTTGAGGAGTAAAGCCGTTGATATTAACCGGTACATCCGGTAACAGCATTTTCGGTAATAAACTTCCTTCCTGTAGCATGGCATTGTAGAGAAAGGGCTTTAAAATACTGCCTGTGCTTCTGGGAGCTTGGATCACATCTACCTGGTTTCCTCCTTGTTTACGGTCGAAATGTACATTTCCGCAGTATGCTACTACTTGATTGGTGGGAATGTCGATAACTAAAATTGCCAGGTTGCGGATATCACTTCGATTAAATTCGTTGCTCCACCGTTCTGCCAAACTCTCTATGTGGGTTTGTATCCCTCTGTCAATAGTTGAACGGGTATATAGCCCGTTTCTTTCCTGATAGAAACGACTGACTAGGTGGGGAGCTATTTGAGGAAGCGGATGCGGCTCGTCGGGTAACGGTTCGCTGACAGCTAATTCGTAGGTGGACGCATCGATAATCTCTTCTTCAAAAAGTTGCTTTAATAAACGGTTGCGTTTGGAAAGCAGTGTCTTCCGTCCTTTGGATAGATGAATCATGGCGGGGGCATTGGGCAGGACAGCCAGCACAGCCGATTCCGCCCATGATAAATCTTCGGCAGAATGACCGAAGTAACGCCAGGCAGCAGCATCCAATCCTACAACATTTCCTCCGAATGGCGCATGAGAGACATACATGGATAAGATTTCCTCTTTAGAAGCCCGAAATTCCAGACGGGTAGCCCATATCATTTCAACGACTTTCTCTCCGAGAGTTCTGGGCTTGTTCCGGGCGAGACGAATGGTTTGCATGGTAAGAGTACTTCCTCCGCTTACGACACGTTTGTTCTTTAAATTTTGATAGAGTGCCCTTCCGGTAGCTAACGGATTAACTCCCCAGTGGTGATAAAAGTGTTTGTCTTCAAAGGTAATGAGGCATTGCTTGATTTTTTCGGGTGTTGTCTTTCGGGGAGGAAACCGCCATTGACCGTCCGAGGCGATGCGTGCTCCCAATAATTCTTCATTTCGATCAGTCACAACGGTAGAGTAGGGTACATGAAACAGTTGCCGGGGAAGGCAAAAGATGTATCCTATTATCAAAAGAGTAATGCTTATAGTCATTACTTTCTTAGTGACAGATAATCGTTTGAAGAATTTTATAGGATTCATTTAAATATTAAAAGCTAAGAGACATATCTTTGTGACAAATAATTAAGTAAGAAATAATAAGGTACGAAATAATTAGGCACGGATTACACGGATTACGCGGTTTAAGTGAACGAGTAGAACCGTGAAATCCGTGTAATCCGTGCCTAATATTATCGACTGACAGTTGTTCTTCCTGCTTTGCTTCGTGCCTGTACGTTTACATCATACATCGCTTCACATTGAACGGCAGGGAGAATAAAGTTACCGGCATAGGTCGCTTGTAACCTGACAGTGAATACCTTTGTCTCACCGCGGCGCAGATTGAAATAGGTCAACACCCTGTCATCACGTATATCCTGATAGCTGTACTTGCTGACTGATTGACCGGAGCCGTCGGCTGCTACGTTTTCCGTTTTGGGAGCAACCATTCTTTCATTGTATATTTCCCAACCGGACGGTATGATATGCGTCAGTGCCAGATTAGTGTAATCGGAAGTACCGCTGATATTGGATATTGAGGTGATAGCCATAAAGTCAGTTCCCTGTATGATGTCATTGACAGAGAGCGGTGTACCGTTCAGGTTAGCATATCTTATATCCATGCGGAGGTTATCGCTGATAGCCGGTAACGTATCGTTTAATAACTGCGTACGTGTGATAAGGTCTACGCTAAGCGCTCCCTTTCCTTGATTCTTCACAGAAACAGTGCCGGATTTTGGAGTGGTAGCGATCTCTTTTTCAAACACAGCTTTGGCTGATTTTACAGCAGGCTGCTGTTTATCGTTCCATGACCACACAAAATCCAGTGTGCCTGACAGCTTTTCTGCCAGACGTCCCATTGCCATCAGAGCAAAAGCGGTAGATTGTGTACTGAACCAATCCTCTTGTGATAGATTCTTAGAAACGACTTTCGCTTGTTGTAAAGCATCCCGTTCCCGGTTCATCAGGATGAGTGTTTCCAAAATCATTGCTTCGTCACGATCGGAAGAACCGTAAATCTGATTCATGGAAGAGTAGGGGTTCACCGTTGTTTCTACATTATACACAAGTTCTTCAGCCGGTTTCATCTTTCCGGTCAGTGCGTATGCGGCTGCCAGTCTCCATTTGGCCTGAATAGATAATCCGGTCTGTTCTTTCATTCGGTTCATGGCTCCATATTCCGGTACTCCTGCCAATGCAAGGGTATATAAACGGAAGGCTTGTTGCAATTCCGACTGCCATTGCTGCCAACCGCTTGCTTCCTGCGGCATACGCCAGTTTTGTGCGGCTGCACGTTGGAAGCGCTTCCACTTGTTCAGTACGTTCGCATGAACGGCATATCCTTTTTCTTGCGCCAGCGTCAGGAACATTCCTGCATAAGAACTGATCCATTCGTCGGCAACAGCATTCCCCGGCCAATATACAAATCCGCCGTTGGGGAGCTGACGACCATAAATCTGCCGGATAGCTTCCTGTACATTCGTCTTTATCTTTTCGGCTTCCGTCTTATCTATCGTCTTGAATTGAGCGACAAACAGAAGAGGCAGAGCCTTGGAAGTCAACTGCTCCGTGCAATGGTGCTGATAATTGTATAAGAAGTCGAACCGACGGCTGATATCTACCGAAGGTATGCGGGATACTTCCAGCTTGATCTGATTATTTGCGGAAGAACTGCTTAGGTTGTATGACAATTCTTTGCTTTGTCCGGCTTCTATCCATTGACTGTTGCGCAGGGTTACTACCGGATTCGGATTGCGTACGTCTATTTCAATGGTTTCTTTGGTTTGTTGTCCGCCGCCATTTGCTGTCAGGTGGATTGTAGCCTTTCCGGTTTTGCTGCCTGTTTTTAAGGTAAAGAAGACAAGCTGGTCTCCCGGTTGGGTGAATTTGAGCGATTGTTGGTTAGCTCCTACAATCTGTACTCCTCCACCGGATACCTGAAGTGATACGGTCACATTCTTCACTTGATTCTCCATCGCAAAGATATTGACCGGAACGGTAATTTCTTCCTGAATACTAAGCACACGGGGCAAAGTAGACAACATCATCAATGGAGTTCGTACGAAGGCAGTCTTTTCCGCATTGCCATAAGCACCGTCCTGTCCGGCAACCACCATGGCACGTACCGAACCCACATACATCGGAAGTTTCAATGTATGCGTCTGGCTCTTTCCTTTTCCCAGATAGAAAGGACCTATAAACTTGACTACCGGTTTAAAACGGTTTGCTTTAGCATCGGCAGGTTTCAGTGTGGCGTCTCCACCTGTGCTGAAAAGCGAACTGTAGCTTCCGGAAGAAGCTCCCAATACATTATCATACATATCCCATGTCCGGATGCCAAGCGCTTCGCGTGAATAGAAATCATTCCATGGGTCCGGTGTCTTGAAGTTGGTAAGATCCAATAAACCGTCGTCTACGATCGCCAATGTATAAGTCATCGGTTTACCGCTCTTTTCGCTGACGGTCACGTTGAAGTTGGTTTCCGGGCGTAACACTTCCGGCATCTGTATCTGCGGTTGCAATACTGTCTGACTGTTAGTGACAAATACCGGAACAACGCCGTACATACGGATAGGCAGGTCATTGACTGTTTGTGCGTGAGGCTGTAACAGACTGATATGCAAATATACGTTCGGAGTCATCTCCGGCGTAATCTTGAATGTATATTTCGTATCTCCTCCGTTGGAGACTTCTATCCATTCCTGACGCAAAACTGTCGAACCGTTTTCAATGGATACCAGTGCACGTCCTCCCGCTGCCGCAGGAATAATGGCTGTGGCTGTTTCTCCAATTTCGTATGAATCTTTGTTCAGAGAGAAAGCAAGCATCTTGATGCCGCTGGGATCTGTTTTGCTCGAACGTCCGCGCCATTCCGGCCAGTCTATATAAACGGTTCCTCCGGTGGCATGTCCGCTCTCTTTGTCTTTTACGTAAACCAGGTAGCGTCCCCATGATGGATAATCGACGCGGAACTTGAAGGATGCTTTTCCGCCTCTTGTCTGTAAGTTGCCGCTGGCAACAGGTGTGATGGAACTGTTGTTGATGTAAGTGCCAAAAGATTCACCGCTGTTCTCCCACCACCAGCTCCAGCCGATGCGGTATATTTTGTATTCCAGATTAGTACGGTTCACTAACTGTCCCTGCGTGTTTACAGTCACAATATCGAATACGTGATCTTTGTCCGTTTCAATATATTTGCCTTTCGGTTGGTTCAAGTTGATACCGACGTAAGATGTAAATGGCGAGAACGGGATTGTTTGGGTGTAGATGCTGGCATCTCCTCCCGGTTCGAATACACGGGTGGTGAAAGTTGCATTCAACATACCCGGTGCTTCGGTTGCAGTCGGAACTTTCAGTGTGACGCTGGCTTTTCCTTCTGCATCCAGTGTACCGTCAAATACATCTGTTTTGATAGTTGTGAAATTCGTGGCCGGATTATTGAAGATATATTGTCCGTAATTCTTAAACTGTGTATTCACTTTAGATAAAGACATTTCTATTTTAGCTTTCAATTTGGAGGCAGTGGCTCCTGTCAGCCAGGTTGAAGTGAGTGGGGCGTAGACATCCTTGTCCGTAGCTTGAAGAATCTTCGGCAATGCCAGGTTTATTTTCAAGCGGTTGGGCTTTATGGTTTCGATGCGCAATCCTTTGTGGAAGGTGGTTCCTCCTACTTTAATATATGCATTCCAGAGCCCGGTTGGATCTGTAGCCTGTGTCGGAACGTCGAATGTATAGAATCCGTTCATTCCTTGCGTTGAAATCATTTTGGTGTAGAACTGTCCTCTCGGATTGTATATTTCCAGTGCTACGGGATGCTTGTCGGGGATTCTCTTTTCGCGGTCCTCCAATATAAAGGAAATGTGCAATGTGTCTCCCGGTCGCCATACTCCTCTTTCGCCATATATGAATCCTTTCAATCCCTTTTGAATATCTTTTCCTCCTACATCGAATCTGCTGACGGACTGCTCTTCACCGTCTACGACACGCACGTATGCCTTTTGCTTTTCCGATTCTGCCACGATAATGAAAGGTACACCCTTCGGAGTGATTTCAACGAACCCGTCTCCATTGGTCTCTCCCTTTCCTATGGGCTGTAATTGGAAGTTATATGCTGTTACTTGTGCTTTTCCTATCGGTTTGGTGTCCAAAATATTGCTTACGGCAATCCATAGTTTGTTCAGTGAATTCCGTTTTACAATCATTCCTAGATTGGAAGCAAATACATTACATGCAGCAATTCGGTCTGAATTCATATAATAAGATGGATGGCATGGATTGTCGCGTTCCGTCCATCGGTACACGCTCCAGTCCATTGTTCCTCCGTTGTAATAATAGTAAGCTTCGGGCGTATTCCAAATGGCTTCATCTTCTTCAGACAAGACACTTCCGCTTACTTTGGTCAACCCGTCGGGTGTGTTATTGTCGGCGAATTTCATATCCTGATTCTCGTTTCCTCCACAAGGATAAGCGGAGTATTCCTGACGGAATGAAAGTATGACACGGTATATGGCACCCGGCTCCTGATGAATCAACCCGGCAAGATCTATTGAGTAATCTCCCCAATGATGAATGTCTTTGGACGCATCTTTGGCAAGCCACAACGTTTTCTTGTAAACCAGTCTTCCCGAGCGGCGTAGTTCATTGGCCGAAGCAAGTGAATTGGTTTGCATGAACATCAATACATTATTCTCGAAGATGCGGATCACGCTCAAATCCACGGCATACAGATTGACAGCCCTGAAAGGAATAATCAGACTTTTCGAATCGGGCAGGATAGCGGCGGAGGTAGACATTTCTACCTGTGGTTTCAGACTTACTTCACTGAACGAGATCGTATGAGAAGTTCCCAGCGCTTTACCTTGACTGTCTTTGACTCCTTCATGGATATTCAACGTCAGTTTGTTCTGTGTGTTTGCTTCGAAATAGATGAAGATTCTGTTCTCGCTGATTTGGAAGATAGATGAAGAGACTTCCGGAATCTCAATCAGTCCTTTTAAATCCTGGGTAGTGGATAAAGGAGCGGAGAAAACAATCTCAATTCCGTTTTCCGGTTGTTCAATGCGTTCGGCAGACATAAAACGGAAGCAATCTTTAGCCGGTATCAGCACTTCTTCGCTTTGTTTACGGTCAATGCCAGCCGGGTTACCATTGGCTGTAATGGTCAATGGGTAATCATCAGCTTCTCTGGGTATTTGTCTGATGCTAAACTGATACCGGGTAAGGTTGTCTGTCGCGGTGACTTCTACCGGATAACTCTTCTTGCCATCGCTGGCAGTCAGCATCTTTTCCACTTCCTCTTTTTTCACTACATCGCTGAAGCGTATTTCTCCTTTAATATTTATTTCATCCGGTTGGGTAGCTGTAATTGGTAACGACTCCAACTGCAAAGTGAAGTTACGTTCCTGCACACGGAATGAGAAGTTGAACTCTTTTAGTTTTTTGTCCACTTCGATGAAGTCTCCCAGTTGGAAAGTTCCTTCGTAGAGCGTTCCCGGTTTCAATGTTCCTTCTTCCGGCACAAACTCAATGGTGTTGTTGCTTACCCAATATGCTTTTCCTTTTAATGAAGGGGAAAAGCTGAACGGATTGTTTTTTAACTCACTGTTCAGATCCACCATGGGTTGGTCATGGGTCAACTCTATGCGTATGGTTGAATTCTGTGAAATAACTCCTCCCGTATACGCATTTACATACGGTGCATAATCGGCAGAAGGAATGATGTCTTTTTGAGTACGTGTGCATGAATATAGGCCCACAGTCATCATGATAAGTAGGAGTAGTCCGGTAGCACTAATGCTACGTGTAGTCTTTGTTAGTCCCATAGCGATGAGTTTTTTATAGTTCAACAAACAAATATACAGTTTTTATGCTAAATCCTTTGTTATTCTGATTATTTTTGCAAGTTCTTAATCAATTTATTTATGGGGAAAAAGAAAGAATACAAAGAGGCCAATCGACGATTTCTGAAAAAACTGTCTTTTCAGGAAGGTGTTTTTGCGTTGCCGTGTGGAATTTATTACAAAGTTTTGGAAACTGGTGAAGGTACGATTTCTCCGGGTGCGCGGAGTATTGTTACCGTGCATTACAAAGGAAGTCTGATTGATGGCCGGGTATTTGATAATTCTTATGAACGTACTTGTCCCGATGCCTTACGTCTTAGTGATGTAATAGAAGGGTGGCAGGTAGCACTTCAGAAAATGCATGTTGGGGATAAATGGATTATCTATATACCTTATGCAATGGGATATGGTATTAAATCTTTTGATTCTATTCCTGCTTACTCGACATTGATATTCGAAGTGGAACTGCTTGGAGTTGCATAGAGTATAAAAATGAGCTATATATAATTAGATGCATGGATATTTTTCTTTTAGCTTCTTTATAAAGGATTTGCTTTTGCAAAGGTAGCTAAAAGTAGAAATATCCGGTAATAAAAATATGCAGCTTTGGAGAAAGTTAGTAATGCTGACCTTTCTTATATTTCCTTTATTTCCTTAGATGAACCATCTTCTGCCAGTTCTTTAATCTCTTTATTCAAAAACACGGAAAGTACAGTTCTTACTACAACAACTCCGCCCAAGATTGCCAGCTCATCCAAAGTAGGATCAACTACAGTTTTCAGAATGTCGGATGCGATTAGAAATTCCAGTCCCAGCAAAAGGTAACTGCCGAAATCTGCTCTAAGTTGCCGGATATTATTAATGGTATAAGTTCCGTTGAACCGTTTTATCTCATTGCGTAGGAAGGCAATGAAGCCGACGAGTACGCCATAAGTCACAATCAGTAAACTGATGACACTGATGATAGTAGCGAGTGTATTTAAGAATGTGAGTAGCATTGTTGTATAATGTTTAGTATCTGTTATATAAACAAGCGAAGTTGTATATTAGTTCTCAAATAGATCTTTCGTTAGGATTGAGTTCTCAATCTAATTTGTGTATCAATAAAATACAAATCTCCATCTATTCCATAAATCATCGCCTGCGTACTCAAAGTTGTTCAGCTTTACAACTATATCTTCATTTCCTGTATAGACTTCATTTTCTCCACCTTTACTTAAAAATTCTATATTCAAATTAGAGGGGGGATCCATAAATCGTCTGAATTGGCAAATGAAATTAACTCTTCAATTTGCCTTCTCTTATAGCTCTCTGTTGGTCCAAACGTTCTTGTTGCTTCCTTTTTTCTTCTAATGAGGCTGGCTGCTTGCTCCATAATGCTATTGACTTGCGAGTACGCTCTATCCATTGCTTGTGAAATTCGTTGATGTATTCCATAATTTTATTGATTATGAGCTTATGCAGATATGGTTATTAGGTTTATATCCAACAAAGTTCAGTTGATAAATTAGCATTGTTGTGTAATAATTTTTTGGTGTTTATGCCAATATCTTTTAATAAATATAGAATGGAAACGCTATTCCAAAAGTTTTTGTTTTTAAGTAAAAATAGGAGAGTGCTGTATTGAACACTCTCCTTATGTATAAAAGTAATAAATTACTTACCCAAAGCCTGAGCTATGTCAACAGCACAAGCTACTGTACAACCTACCATCGGGTTGTTACCAATTCCCAGGAATCCCATCATTTCTACGTGAGCAGGAAC